>OOCV01000004.1_pt1 | contig 276935 bp, 214 predicted proteins | sample 1671061 | NCBI WGS metagenome assembly OOCV01 (sample SAMN06348118, study PRJEB24527) | human gut metagenome | biome: human gut; feature: ankylosing spondylitis patient; material: feces | host: Homo sapiens | place: China | collected 2015-10
GTATTAGTTTTTTTTTAAGGTAAAAAGATTGTTTTCAGGATAACGATGCAAATATGGAGCCTTTTTTTAAACCAGCCAAATAAAAAACTATGCCATACAACATGTTTTTAGAAATTTCTGTCTTTTTTGGCAGATTATTATTCAAAATGCTCTTTATCGGCCTCATTACATATACAAAGATAGCAAAAGTTTAATTTGAAACAGCATTTTAATGAGTTTTTTCTTTTCCCAAGAAATGTTCGTCCACTTTATCGCGGTGTTTCAGTACCTTTGCATCTATAAAGAAAACAATCTCTTCAGCTATGTTAGTTATATGATCTCCGGCACGTTCCAGTTTACGGATAACAGTGCCGAGTTCCAGGCAAGTCAGGAAATTATCGGGATGTGTTTCCAGATATTTTGTAAGCACGGCAGGGGCAGCCGCATTGATTTCGTCCAGGAAATTGTCTTTACTGAATACATTGAGGGCTAATTCCAAATTTTCTTCATTCAACGCGTTCTTGGTCATTTCGAGCATACTGAGCACTTGTCTCAACATCTCTTCTATACGCAGACTGTGGAGCAGTTCACTATCCAGCACTGTTTCCTCGCTTCTTACCACAAAACGGGCTATGCCTTCGGCAAAATCTCCCAAACGCTCCAAATCACTGTTTATTTTGAACATGGCCAGCACAAAACGCAGGTCAATGGCTACCGGATTGTATAGAGCGATAGTGTCCTCTACATCACTGTCAATTTTCAACTCGAACGCATTCACCCTTTTCTCACGGACAATGACTTGCTGTGCCTGGTCACGGTTAAAGGTCAGCACGGCCTCTCCTGCCCTGTCCAGCTGATTGTAAACCAATGTCCACATCTCGTTCACTTCCTTCTTCAGTGATACAAGTTCTGATTCTATAAATTTCACCATATTCTTAATTCTTGTTTTGTTTATTATTATTTCTTTCACCGCAGATTGCGCAGATTCACACTGATTTTAATTTTCCGGACAGAAGAATAAAAAGGCAAATCCGTACCCATTACATCTGAAAAGCAAACAAGCCTGCATCGAGCTGTGGTACATAAATTCCATTTTTATCTTATCTCCCATTGTGCAACGCTGTGATGAATGCTTTATCCGAAACGTCCCGTAATATAATTCTGGGTCGCTTCTTTGCCCGGATTCGTAAATATCTTCTTCGTATCATCATATTCCACCATATTGCCCATATAGAAGAAGGCTGTTTTGTCACTGACACGCGCGGCCTGCTGCATGTTGTGAGTGACAATAACGATGGTATATTCTTTTTTCAGCTCATGAATCAACTCTTCTACCTTGGCTGTAGAGATAGGATCCAATGCCGAAGCCGGTTCGTCCATAAGCAGCACCGAAGGAGATACGGCCATGGCACGGGCTATACACAACCGTTGCTGCTGACCGCCGGACAGAGCAAACGCAGACTCTTTCAACTTATTCTTCACCTCATCCCACAACGCGGCTCCTTTCAAGGTTTCCTCCACCCTGTGGCGGATAAACTCATTATCTTTCACCCCATTTACCCGAAGCCCGTAGGCCACATTCTCGAAAATGCTCTTCGGAAACGGATTGGGACGCTGGAATACCATTCCCACATTCTTGCGCAACTCATCCACCTGCACGGACTTGTCGTATATATTTCTCCCGTCAATCAAAATCTCCCCCTCCAGACGAGAGCCGGGAATGAGGTCGTTCATGCGGTTGAACAGACGGAGGAAGGTGGACTTGCCACAACCGGACGGGCCTATGAAAGCCACCACCTCTTTCTCTTCAATCGTCATGCTTATATCTTTCAGTGCTTGAAAATCACCATAGAAAAAATTTACATGTTTTGCATCTATCTTATTCATATTCTTAATGTTTTAATAATTTGCTGATTTGTCAATGTACTAATGTACCAATACCCGTGCGGTACACAGCGCAGCCAATCGGCACATTGACAAATTATTAATTCGTTTTTACTTTATTGGAGAAATATTTGCGAAGTGCATTAGCCAACAGGTTTATAATTAAAATAATGATTATCAATACCAACGCCGTACCGTATGCCAAAGGAAGCTGTGACTCCATATCTGTTCCACTAGTAGAAATCACATAAAGGTGATAAGGCAGTGCCATACACTGGTCCAGAATGCTATGCGGCAGTTGCGGCAGGAAGTAAGCGGCACACGTAAACAAGATAGGCGCCGTTTCACCCGACACACGTCCCAACGCCAGAATCAGTCCGGTAATGATGTTGGGCATCCCCATGGGCAGGATTACATGCCAGATGGTTTGCAACTTGGTCGCGCCCAAAGCCAGACTCCCCTCACGGAAGCTGTCGGGAATCGCCTTCAAGGCTTCTTCGGTGGTACGTATCACCAAAGGTACACAAAGCAATCCCAACGTCAAAGAACCGGCCAGGATACTGTCGCCGAACCCCATGTATTTCACAAACAGTGCCATACCAAACAAACCGAACACAATGGACGGAATACCGCTCAAGTTATTGGTCATCATCCGGATAAAGCGGACCAGCTTGCCTTTCGGCGCATACTCGTTCATATAAATGCCACTCATCACTCCCACCGGAAATGCGAACAGCGCACTGCCCACCATCAGATAAAAAGTACCTACAATGGCCGGCCATATACCGCCACCCGTCATACCGTCACTGGGAGCCGTGGTCAGAAACTCCCAGCTGATTACTCCTATACCTTTATATATAATAAAACCGAGAATGGCGAACAGAATGAGGACAATGCTATAACTCAGCAGTTTGAAAATACCGAATGCCAGCCATTGCGAACGTCTTTTACGCGCCCCTTGCCGGGCAGGGAAAACATCTTGCTTCATATTTTAAATACTTAATTAATCATTTGTCAATCTATCAATATACCCATTGGCTGCGCTGTGTGCCGCATGATCATTAGCACACCGGCAAATTAGTACATTATTTATTTGTTCTTGATGAAATATATTCTACACTAAAGTTGATAAGCATCGTGATGAAAAACAACACCACTCCCAGCAGGAACAGAGCTTCATAGTGCGCGCCGCCGGCGGGTGCCTCTCCCAGTTCCGCTGCAATAGTCGCCGGAATGGTACGAAGCGGTTCCAGAATAGTGGTAGGTATCACAGCCGCATTTCCTGTAACCATCAGCACCGCCATCGTCTCGCCTATGGCACGTCCGATGCCCAGGACAACGCCCGAAGTGATTCCGGAAATGGAAAACGGAATCACCACCTTATATATAGTCTGCCAACGAGTGGCGCCCAATGCCAGACTGGCCTCGCGCATGGCACGGGGACAATTCCGCATCGCATCCTCACTTACGGTAATGATAGTAGGGAGTGCCATGATCGCCAAAACAATACTTCCGGCCAATCCGGTCTCGCCCACAGGCAGATTAAATACTTTCTGAATAAGCGGTACGATAACAATCAATCCGAAAAACCCGTAGACCACGGACGGAATGCCACTGAGCAATTCAATAACCGGCTTCAGAAAACTACGGGTCCGATGGTCGGCCACCTCGGACATATACACCGCCACCGACAAGCCGAAAGGCAAAGCGAACAGGATGGCAAAGAAACTCACCCAAAGCGTACCCGTAATCAAAGGAAGGAATCCGAACTGAGGGGCGGGAGTAGCCGTAGGGAACCATTCCTTTCCGGCAAAAACCTCGTCAAAAGAAATAGACTCGTCTTTCAGCAGATGCCCCGGAAAATCCTTTTCTATAAACTTGGAGGGAACAAAGGCGATGATGCCTGGATTACCGGCAACGATCTCGCCGATGCACCGGGGAGCCTTCTCGTATTCGGCTCCCAGCTCTTCCTCCGAGAAATAGGAGGTGATATCCTCCAACCGGAAAACTTTAACCTCTGCGTCCGGTCCTCCCAACTCTTTCCAGTTGGTAATCTCTTCGTCAAAAACATCTTTTATTTGTGCCGCACTCAGTTCCTGTACCGGATTGGCTTTATTCACCGCCAGTACATACCCCTCTTCTATGACTTTTTTATTAAAAAGTCCCAGAGCCTCCGCAAATAAGAATACGACAATCAGCAAAATAGTAATGCTCGTTATAAAGCCGCTGCAAGTCAATATCCCTTCTACAATCTTTTCCCAAACTCGTTTCATACAGTTTTAGTCTTCTATTTTAATAACTGATGCAAAAAAAGCCTCTTTATATTAAGGTGATATGAAAGAAGCTTGAAGTATTTGCTACAATTATATTACAAACTTGTTACAGATAAAGAAAAACCTGATCTTATTACCATTTTCCCGCAGGAACAGATTCAATCCACCCTTGCCGGCGAATATTACCCGTAACAGAATCGTAACACACCAGTAAAACAAATGACACAAGAAAACGTTTCTTTTGCACACGAATTAATATAAGAACTTATGAATCAATTAAAAGCTCTATTTCTTTTTATTCTATTGGCTTGTAGTCTGAATATTACCGCGCAACGCATAAAAGGTAGTGACACGGTGTTGCCCGTATCACAAGAAACAGCCGAGATTTTCATGAAAGATGATCCCGACCGACGAGTAACCGTCACCGGCGGAGGAACCGGAGTGGGGATTTCCGCCCTGATGGACAACACAACAGATATCGCTATGGCTTCCCGTCCCATCAAATTCAGCGAAAAGATGAAACTGAAAGCCGCCAAACAGGAAGTGGAGGAGGTAATTATAGCGTATGACGCCCTGGCCGTCATTGTAAACCCGTCCAACCCTGTCAGCCAACTGACACGCCAGCAACTGGAAGCCATATTCCGCGGCAAGATAACCAATTGGAAACAGCTGGGGGGACCCGATATGAAAATCATTGTCTATTCTCGCGAAACCTCTTCGGGAACTTACGAATTTTTCAAAGAAAGCGCCCTGAAGAACAAGAACTACATGAGCAGCAGCTTGTCCATGCCCGCCACCGGAGCCGTGATCCAGTCTGTAAGCCAGACCAAAGGCGCTATCGGCTATGTGGGACTGGCCTACTTGTCTCCCCGGGTGAAAGCCATTGCCGTTTCCTATGATGACGGCAAGCATTATGTACTGCCCAGCCTTGAAAACGGAAAGAAGAAACTTTACCCCGTAGTACGCCCTCTTTATTACTATTACAATGTAGCCAATAAGGAAAAAGTGACCCCGTTCATTGACTACATCCTGTCACCCGAGGGGCAAAATATTATAAAAAACGGTGGATATATTCCTGTGAAATAAAGGATATCCCAAAAAGAATGCGTACTTTTGCAGCAAAAGTGTAAAATTGATATCACAATGACTGAAATGAACGCTACAGAAGCTACAGAGAAGAAAAGTCTGAACTTCATTGAACAGGCAGTTGAGAACGACCTGAAAGAAGGTAAAAACGGAGGGAAAGTACAAACCCGCTTTCCGCCCGAGCCGAACGGCTACCTGCACATCGGTCATGCCAAAGCCATCTGTCTGGATTTCGGGATAGCTGCACGCTATGGTGGCGTATGTAACCTGCGTTTTGACGACACCAACCCGACCAAAGAAGATATGGAATACGTGGAAGCCATCAAGGAGGACATCCAATGGCTCGGATTCCAGTGGGGAAACGAATATTATGCATCCGACTACTTCCAGCAATTATGGGATTTCGCCGTCAATCTGATAAAGGAAGGAAAGGCTTATATAGACGAACAGAACTCCGAACAAATCGCGGCACAAAAGGGAACTCCCACCCAACCCGGAACCGAGAGCCCTTACCGCAACCGTCCCATCGAGGAAAGCCTGGAACTGTTCAACAAAATGAACAGCGGTGAAATAGAAGAAGGCAAAATGGTGCTCCGTGCCAAAATAGACATGGCAAGCCCCAACATGCACTTCCGCGACCCTATTATTTATCGTGTGGTAAAGACTCCGCACCACCGCACAGGCGAAACCTGGAAAGCATACCCTATGTATGACTTCGCACACGGACAGAGCGACTACTTTGAAGGAGTAACTCATTCACTGTGTACCCTGGAGTTCGTACCCCATCGTCCGTTGTACGACCTGTTCGTGGACTGGGTAAAAGAAGGTAAAGATCTGGACGACAACCGTCCTCATCAGTATGAGTTCAACAAACTGAACTTGAACTACACTTTGATGAGCAAGCGTAACCTGCTGATTCTGGTAAAAGAACATCTGGTAAACGGTTGGGACGACCCCCGTATGCCGACTCTCTGCGGTTTCCGCCGTCGCGGCTACTCGCCCGAGTCCATCCGCAAATTTGTAGACAAGATAGGTTATACCACTTACGATGCCCTGAATGACTTCGCCCTGCTGGAAAGCGCTGTCCGCGAGGACTTGAACAGCCGTGCCACCCGTGTATCGGCAGTCATCAATCCGGTGAAGCTGATCATTACCAACTATCCCGAAGGACAGGTGGAGGAAATGGAAGCTGTCAACAACCCGGAAGATCCGTCGGCAGGCACACACACCATCGAATTCAGCCGCGAGTTGTGGATAGAACGCGACGATTTCATGGAAGATGTCCCGAAGAAATATTTCCGTATGACTCCGGGACAGGAAGTGCGTCTGAAAAGCGGATACATCGTAAAATGTACAGGCTGCAAGAAAGACGACAACGGCAACGTGGTGGAGGTATATTGCGAATACGATCCCGACAGCAAAACAGGAATGCCGGGCAGCAACCGCAAAATCAAAGGTACGATCCACTGGGTAAGCTGTGCACACTGTCTGCCTGCCGAAGTACGCCTGTATGACCGCCTGTGGAAAGTGGAGAACCCGCGTGATGAGATGGCCGCTATCCGCGAAGCAAAGAACTGCGACGCACTGGAAGCCATGAAAGAAATGATCAACCCCGATTCGTTGAATGTATTAACCAACTGCTATGTAGAAAAATATCTGGCCGATGCCAAACCGCTGGATTACTTGCAGTTCCAGCGCATCGGTTATTTCAATGTGGACAAAGACTCTACACCAGAAAATCTGGTGTTCAACCGCACCGTATCTTTAAAAGATACCTGGAGCAAAATTAATAAATAAAAACAAGCTTATGAACTATGACATGTCTTCTTACTTTGAAGACCCGGAATTTAAAGAAACATTAGCAAGATACGAGGGTATGGTGGAAAACCATACCCCCGCTTATTTTGAAGCTGATGAACTGACCGATATCGCCGAATATTACGCCTCAAAAGGAAGACATAAAGACGCTGACAAGGCCATAAATCTTGCAATCCAATTGCACCCTGATAACATAGACGCCCTGATTTTCCGGGCACGTTCCTTGATGCTGCTAGGAAAAAAAGAAGAAGCCCAAATGGTGATGCAGCTCATCAACAACCCTGCCGACCGTGAATTCAGATTCCTGCAAGCCGACCTGCTGATAGAGGAGGAACACATGGAAGAGGCCGATAAGATATTACAACAACTGGCCATGGACGAGGAGTATGAACTGGATACGCTGCTAGACATCATTCTGGACTACGTTGACGTCAACCAGAAAGAATACGCCAAGAAGTGGATCGACTGCCTGTTTGCCCATTTCGACATGCAAACCCTGCCGGAAACCAACCAACGTCTTCGCGACGTGCTGTGCGATTATTACAGTACTTTCAACAAACCGGACTTGGCTATCCCTTACCTGAACATGACTCTGAACGAGTTTCCCTATTCCGTTCAGCATTGGAACGAACTGGGTAAATGCTATCTGCAACAAGAGCAATACGAAAAGGCGCACGAAGCTTTTGATTTCGCATTAGCCATTGATGAAAACAACACAGAGACATTGACCTTGAAAGCATTCCTTTACAGCCAGACAGCAAATATCAAGGAATCTATCAACTATTATCTCCGTCTGGAAAAGGCGACAGAGAAGAAACCTCCCGTTTATATGGCATTGGCTGGTCTCCACTTCGAGATGAAGGATTACGAAACCGCCATGAAGTATACACAAAAGCTGCTAAAACAGAAACAGGAGATAACTGCATTCGAGCTAACCGATATATATAGTATCGCAGCCCTCTGTCATGTAGCCCTGGGACATCCTGAAGAGGGATATATGTATCTGGACCAAGTGCTGAAGCAGAACGGGAACGATGCGGAAACACGTATCTATGCCGGACAGTTTTTCACGATAATGGCAGGCAGCAAGGACATCAGCGAGGAGGAAAGAAAGAATAATATCGACAAGGCGGAGGAACAATTCAACCTCGCCCTGGAATTCACCCCGAAAGAGGAACGGATGGATATTTTGTTCAAAATCGGATCCAAATACTTCGATGAACATCTCTTTGAATATGCCAACCGGTATTTTGAGCAAATAAACAAAGAATTCCCCCACAACGCCCATAGCACTTATTTCTTTCTGATTTATGGCTATCTTTATTTACAGCAACCAGGTCCGTTCATACACTATCTGGCTAAAATCAATAAAGAACTTCCTGATACGTATGCAGCTCTGGGAGTTGATGAAAACGCACAGTTTCCCGACCAGTTATTCAACGAAGCGATACGCGTAATCAAGGACGATATCAGCAAAGGCAAGCTAAACTTAAACAATTATTTATAATTATTTTATGGAATCAGTTGCATTTATTCAATGGTGTCTGGACCACCTGAATTATTGGACAATTACGTTATTAATGGCCATCGAAAGCTCTTTTATCCCCTTCCCCTCGGAAGTGGTAGTGCCTCCTGCCGCTTACAAGGCAGCCGGAGGCAACAGTGACCTGAATGTATTTCTGGTAGTTATATTTGCGACAATCGGAGCCAATATCGGCGCTCTCATCAATTATTACATAGCCTATTTCGTAGGCCGTCCGCTGGTTTATAAATTCGCGAACAGCCGCTTCGGGCACATGTGTCTGATTGATGAAGCCAAGGTTCAGAACGCGGAACACTACTTTGACAAGCACGGGGCACTCTCCACCTTTATCGGACGTCTTATTCCTGCCGTCCGCCAGCTTATCTCCATTCCTGCCGGTCTGGCCAAGATGAAATTATCCACTTTCCTGCTGTACACAACGCTGGGAGCAGGTATCTGGAATGCCATTCTGGCGGCTATCGGTTACTATCTGCAATCAGTGGTTCCCGAAGAGCAGTTATTGAGTACCGTAACCGAATACAGTCACGAGTTAGGATATTGCTTCATTGCTATCGGTGTTTTAGTAGTAGGTTTCTTGATTTACAAAGGAAGAAAATAAAAAAGAATGAACTTTTTTCCATTTAAATTTGTTATCATTACAGTATCGAACTAAAATATAATAAAATTATGGCAAAAACAGCATTTAAAGGAGCACCGGTGACATTGGCCGGAGAATTTGTAAAAGTAGGAACTTCAGCTCCGGAATTTACATTGGTAAAAGGAGACTTAAGCAATTATACATTAAAGGACGGTAAAGGCAAGTACCTGATTCTGAACATTTTTCCCAGTCTGGATACAGGTGTATGCGCTACTTCCGTACGCAAGTTCAATCAGTTGGCTGCAAACCAGCCCAATACGGTAGTGTTGGCTATCTCTAAAGACCTGCCATTCGCCCAGGGCCGCTTCTGCACCACCGAAGGGATCAGTAACGTTATTCCTTTGTCTGATTATCGCTATACTTCCGATTTTGCTGAAAAATATGGTGTTCTGATGACCGACGGTCCTTTGACGGGATTATTGGCACGTTCGGTAGTAGTGGTTGACCCGGAAGGAAAAGTGGTTTATACCGAACTTGTTCCCGAAATAACCCAGGAACCGGATTATGAAGCTGCATTAAAAGCAGTAAAATAAAAAGCTCCCGAAGGAATAAAGAAAACGGCAGAAGATTTTGTCAATCTGTCTGCATAGGTTTTGGTGGTTTCGGGCATAACTTCAAGAAGTTATGCCCGAAACTTTTATATGTTATGCCGGAAAGATCTATCATCTTGCATACGAACGATCTATAATCTTACACCCGAAAGATCTATCATCTTGCATCTTCATCTTCTAAGACAAATACCATTGATACATTCGGTGTACTCCCTCTTCTATATCAATCTTATGCTGCCATCCCAGACTATGCAATTTGCTTACATCCGTCAGCTTGCGCATAGTGCCGTCGGGCTTCGTAGCGTCAAAAGTCAGTTTGCCTTGATAGCCCACTTCTTTGACAATCTTATCCGCCAATTGAGCGATGGTGATTTCTTTTCCCGTACCGATATTGATATGGCAGTTACGGATATCCTTGGAACCGGGTGTGTATGTATCCTTAAAGTCCACATGCTCCATGATATAGACACTGGCATCGGCCATTTCCTCACTCCATAAGAATTCACGCAACGGCTTGCCTGTACCCCATAAGGTCACTTCCTGTCCGGAGATGCCGTATTTTTTCAATACAGCCAGAATTTCCTCATCCGTATTCAAACCGCTTACTCCCTCCACAGGGCGGAAATTCATATCTTTACGCACCGCATCCCAATCTCCTTCATTCAGGCATTTTCCCAAATGAATCTTACGAATCATGGCAGGCAGCACATGGCTGTTCTCCAAATGGAAATTATCATTGGGACCGTAAAGGTTCGTGGGCATCACGGCTATGTAATTGGTTCCATATTGCAGGTTAAAGCTTTCGCACATCTTCAATCCCGCAATCTTCGCAATAGCGTATGGTTCGTTGGTGTACTCCAACGGTGAAGTCAGCAACACCTCTTCCTTCATGGGTTGTCCGGCATCACGAGGGTAAATGCAAGTGCTTCCCAAAAACAAGAGTTTCTTTACATTGTGACGGAAGCTCTCTCCTATCACATTCTGCTGAATCTGCAAGTTCTGATAAATAAAATCGGCACGGTAAAGACTGTTCGCCATGATACCGCCCACATGTGCCGCCGCTAAAATGACATACTGGGGCTGCTCTTCATCAAAGAACTCCTTCACAGCCTGCCCGTCCAGCAGATCCAGTTCTTTGTGAGAACGGCCTACCAGATTGGTATATCCTTTTTGCTGCAAATTATTCCATATAGCAGAACCCACCAGTCCGTGGTGTCCTGCTACATATATCTTGGCTGTTTTTTCCATTATTCCGCTATTTGAGCCTTTAAATATAGTTTCTTCACGAACTTCATATCATGCTTCACCATGATTTTCACCAGTTCGGGGAAAGAAGTCTTACGGGGATTCCAGCCCAATAAGGTTTTGGCTTTAGTGGGATCACCCAGCAACTGCTCCACTTCGGCAGGACGGAAATACTTAGGATCGACGGCAACCAGTTCCTTGCCCGTCGCCACATCGATGCCTCTTTCATCCACCCCTTTGCCTTCCCAGCGCAACTCAATGCCCACTTCCTTGAAAGCCAAGGTACAGAACTCGCGCACCGTATGGTACTCGCCGGTCGCAATAACAAAATCTTCGGGAGTATCGTGCTGAAGAATCATCCACATACACTCCACATAATCTTTGGCATAGCCCCAGTCACGCAAAGAATCCAGATTTCCCAGATACAGTTTGTCCTGATATCCCTGGGCTATACGTGCGGCAGCCAAAGTAATCTTGCGTGTTACAAAGTTTTCACCACGACGTTCGCTCTCATGGTTGAACAGGATGCCGTTCACGGCAAACATACCGTAACTTTCACGATAATTCTTGGTAATCCAGAAACCATACTGCTTGGCCACCCCATACGGAGAACGGGGATAGAAAGGAGTCGTTTCCTTCTGAGGGACTTCCTGCACCAGTCCGAACAACTCGGAGGTAGATGCCTGATAAATCTTGGTCTTTTTTTCCAAACCCAGGATCCGGACAGCTTCCAACATACGCAGCGTGCCTACCGCATCCGCTTCCGCAGTGTACTCGGGCACATCGAAACTTACTTTCACATGGCTCTGAGCAGCCAGATTATAGATTTCATCGGGCTGTACAGCCTGAATGATACGTATCAGCGAACTACTGTCGGTCATATCCCCCCAATGCAGGTTCACCAGACGGGTCTTTTGCATATCACGAACCCACTCGTCCAGATAGAGATGTTCTATACGACCTGTGTTGAATGAAGAAGAACGGCGCAGAATACCGTGAACCTCATATCCCTTTTCAATCAAAAACTCTGCCAGGAATGAACCGTCCTGACCTGTAATACCTGAAATTAAAGCAACTTTTTTCATTTCGTTTATTGTAAATGGCCTCATGCAGGCCTTCTAAGTTATTTCATATCACATAGCTATCTACCGCTATCTGCCTTTCGGCATGACAAAGGACAAAATGACCAAACAGAACGGCAGATAACAGACAGCATACACTCCATGTATGCAGAAATAAAATATATACAAGAAAGAATACTTACTCCGCCGAGAATTCTTTGATGCGCTGTTCCTCGCTCAACCGGCAGATCAACAATGTGTTATTCTTCTCAGCAACGATATATCCGTCCAGTCCCTGTACCACCACCCTCTTTTCCTGTGTAGTGTGAATCACACAGTTACGGGTTTCATACAACTTTATATTCTCACCTATCTGCGTATTATTATGGGCATCTTTCGGCAAATTCTCGTGCAACGATCCCCAAGTACCCAAATCACTCCATCCAAAGCTGGCAGGAAGGACAAAAATCTCATCCGCCTTCTCCATAATGGCATAATCCACCGAAATGTTCTCGCACAAAGGGAAATTCTGGTTAATCATTTCCTGCTCCTTGTCCGTATAATAATAAGGAAGCAAACGCTCGAACACCTTCGAAATGGCAGGCTGATATACGCGCAGGGCATTCACCACCGTATTTACATTCCACACAAAAATACCGGCATTCCAGAAGAAATTATTTTTTTGAATATAGCGCCGGGCTGTTTCCAGATCAGGTTTCTCTTTAAAAGAATACACCCGGAATACTTCCTTATTGGCGGTAGAAGGTACACTGAGATCAGCTTCAATGTAACCGTAGCCCGTCTCAGGACGAGTAGGTTTCATGCCCAGGGTAAGGATAGCGTCCGAATCGGCCGTAAAATTCATCGCCGAATTAATCACCCGCTGAAACTCCGCAATATTCATCACAATGTGGTCGCTGGGGGTCACCACCATATTGGCCTTAGGATTACGTGCCTTTATTTTCCAACTGACGTATGCTATACAAGGAGCCGTATTGCGACGGCAAGGCTCACGCAAGATATGATCATCAGCAATATCGGGCAACTGCTCCTTTACAGTGTCCGCATACTTCTCTGATGTCACCACCCAAATATTTTCCGGAGGACAGATCCCCTGGAAACGGTCAGCCGTAAGTTGGATCAATGTACGGCCGCAACCCAGTACATCAATAAATTGCTTAGGATAATCAGGAGTACTCATCGGCCAGAAACGGCTTCCAACACCTCCGGCCATTATAACGAGGTGATTATTCTTGATGTTCATATGATTCATTTTTTACGTTGTATGACCGCAAAGATAAGTATTATTTTTTAAAAAAAGTATTGCGTTTTAATTTATATGTTCTATATTTGCATACGACTAACATTTTTTTTGTCATGAAACAACCGACAACTGAAAACTCTGATATAATTAAACTAGTAGCGATATTAGGTGATTTTGCCTTGTTGAACCTTTCTATGATACTTGTGTTTTTTATTCTGAAAGGAATAGATTCACAGGCCATAGCCCATATTTCATTGAAAACCTACCTGCTGACTTCCAACCTGTGCTATATTCCATGCATATCCATCTTTGGGGTCATACTGCACAACCGCATAGTGCGTCCGGAACAGATTGTAGGCCGTCTGTTAGGAACAATCAGCTTGCATGTAGTCATCTTCCTCACGGTGCTGGCCATTATTAAAGTAGATAACTTCTCACGCATCTATCTGCTTGTTTTCTATCTGTCTTTCATACCTTTAGCTATAGGATGGCGGCTGACATTGCGGTTCTTTGTGAAAATGTTCCGCCGCAGTGGCAGGAACCTGCACGCCACTGTACTGATAGGTGACGGGGACAATATGGTGGAGCTATACCATACGTTGAACGATTTGACTTACGGATACAGGGTTTTAGGCATTTTCTATGATGAGAAGGACTCTAATTACCCCAAAGGGATTCCCTTTAAAGGTCCTGTAAACCAATTATTTGAATGGTTGTCTCATAACACCGTGCACGAACTGTACTGCGGTCTGCCATCCAGCAGAAAGGATGATATTCTGGCCATCATGAACTATTGCGAGAACAATCTGATCCGCTTCTATAGCGTACCTCATGTACGTAATTACATAAAGCGTCAGCTGCAACTGGAATTATTGGGTGAAGTTCCTGTATTGTCCATCCGTACCGAACCGTTGCAGAACCCGGTAAACAGACTGGCAAAACGGTTATTTGATTTGACATTTTCCTCTCTGTTTTTACTTACAATTTTTCCATTTATATACCTATTTGTAGGTCTTATTATTAAAATTTCATCACCTGGTCCCATTTTCTTCAAACAGGAGAGAAACGGGGAAAACGGGAAAATTTTTAAATGCTATAAGTTCCGTTCCATGAAAGTGAATGCATTGTCCGATTCATTGCAGGCTACCAAGAATGATCCCCGCAAGACCAAGTTCGGCAACTTCCTGCGAAAGAGCAATCTGGACGAACTGCCGCAATTCATTAATGTTTTCAAAGGAGAAATGTCTATTGTAGGTCCCAGACCCCATATGCTGAAACATACAGAGGAATATTCCCAACTGATTAACAAATACATGATGCGCCACCTTGTCAAACCCGGAATCACCGGATGGGCGCAAGTCACCGGCTATCGGGGAGAAACCAAAGAACTTTCCCAAATGGAAGGCAGGGTAAGAAGAGACCTGTGGTATATTGAGAACTGGACTTTCCTGCTCGACATCCGCATCATGATAAAAACAGTAACCAACATGTTCCGGGGCGAGAAAAACGCCTATTAATTCAAATCGTAGGAACATTATAAAAAATAAAAAGATATGAAAGGTATTGTACTAGCCGGAGGTTCGGGCACGCGCCTCTATCCTATTACCAAAGGAGTATCCAAACAGTTGCTCCCTGTCTTCGACAAACCCATGATTTATTATCCTATATCGGTACTTATGCTGGCCGGCATACGGGAAATACTCATTATCTCAACCCCATACGACTTACCGAGCTTCAAAAGACTGTTAGGAGACGGAAGCGATTTCGGAGTACGCTTTGAATATGCGGAACAGCCTTCGCCCGACGGACTGGCTCAGGCCTTCATCATCGGCGAGAAATTCATCGGAAATGATTCCGTCTGCCTTGTACTGGGTGATAACATATTCCACGGCAACGGTCTGTCCGCCATGTTGAGAGAATCCGTACGTGCTGCCGAAGAGGACAAGAAAGCAACGGTATTCGGCTATTGGGTCAGTGATCCCGAAAGATATGGCGTAGCGGAATTCGACAAGGATGGCAATTGTCTCTCTATTGAAGAAAAACCTGCCCAACCTAAGTCCAACTATGCCGTGGTGGGACTCTATTTCTACCCCAACAAGGTAGTGGAAGTAGCCAAGAATATCAAGCCTTCGGCACGGGGAGAACTGGAAATCACCACCGTAAACCAGCAATTTCTTCAGGACAAGGAATTGAAAGTACAAACATTGGGCAGAGGTTTCGCATGGCTGGATACCGGTACTCACGACTCGCTGGCCGAGGCAAGTACCTACATCGAAGTCATTGAAAAGCGCCAGGGGCTGAAAGTGGCGTGCCTTGAGGGCATAGCTTTGAGAAAAGGCTGGATTACCCCGGAAAAGATGCAGGAACTGGCTCAGCCGATGCTTAAAAACCAATACGGACAATATTTACTGAAAGTTATAAAAGAACTGGGATTAGAATAATGGAAGTTATAAAAACAGCAATAGATGGGGTTTTCATTTTGGAACCCCGTATTTTTAATGATGAAAGAGGGTATTTCTTTGAAAGCTTCTCGGGACGTGAATTTGAAGAAAAAGTATGCAGGACTACATTTGTACAGGATAATGAGAGTTTCTCCACTTATGGTGTATTACGCGGCCTGCATTTCCAGAAACCTCCTTTCACACAAAGCAAACTGGTGCGTGTAATCAAGGGAGCAGTACTGGATGTGGCTGTAGATATCCGGAAAGGTTCTCCCACTTTTGGAAAGCATGTAGCTGTAGAATTGACTGGAGAGAATCACCGGCAGTTTTTTATCCCCCGCGGATTCGCACACGGCTTTGCGGTACTAAGTGACGAAGTGTTGTTCCAATACAAATGTGACCATTATTATGCTCCGCAAAGCGAAGGAGGAATCGCATGGGACGACCCCGATCTAGGCATAGACTGGCGACTTCCGGCCGACAAGGTTATTTTGTCCGACAAGGACAAGAAACATCCGAGATTGAAAGACTATCAAACGGATTTCGACTTTAATCAAAGTTTATATTAAAGGCAGTTTTGATTCTGCGTTTGTTTGGTTTTTGCCAGTGAAATTAAAAAAACCGAAAACTGCACACAGGACTATCGTAACGTTCAGGACAACATTTTCGAAGATTGACCTATAAAAACAGGGTGCATCTCTCATAGGAGATACACCCTGTTTTTATAGGTCAATATCTTTATATCACTTCTTCTCCATCCCCTCCTGAGGAGCATTAAGTCCTGCCTTCAGATTTTCAAAGAATTCACGTCCGAACAAGATCCATGCAGAAGCGCCCGCCACTGCCAGGAAAATAAATCCGACAAGAATCACCTTCTTGCTGGTTCCCGAAGGCAGCAACGGCACACTGGCAGGTTCCACAACGGCAAATACAGGTTTGGCTTCCTGTACTTTAGCCCGTGCCACCTGCAATTGGGTAGCCACCTGGCTATACACCTGATATGCCAGATTCATATCATTCTGCAATCGTTCTCTCTCCGTCAAAGCACTTTGAAGAACAACCCCCTTGTTAGCATCCATGTAATTGGCATAATTCTGCTGGGCTACATAATACTCCTGCTGGCGTTCCTTATACAATTGTTCCAGATAAGCACAATCCTGCTGGGCTTTAGAGACCCTGTACGCTGTGATATACTCTTGAAGTTTCACCACTACCGTATCTGTAATGGCGGCCGTAACCATCGGGTCCTGCAAAGTCACCGTCACTGTGGTGATGCCGGTTTTCTTATCCACATCAGCAGTAATAGCCTTACGCATGGCTTCCACTTTCTTCGCCTGATCTTCTGTCAGATGGAAAGGATCCAGCTTATTCCCTTCTTCCTCTTCCTTATCGGAGAAGAGAGATTTCACCCCACCTATAGCCGCCCCGGGCAATCCCATCACAGCACCCCACCACGGAGCTTTCTGCTCGTCGAGATAAGCTACAAAAGTAGTATCCACCTCACCGTCCAACGTGGTGACATGTGCATTAAACAGTTCCAGAATGAAAGGAGTAGACGCTACTATATCCGGGAAAAGAGATACGTTCAACGCATCCGCCTCACTGCCCAGACTCATGCCGCCGATCCCCAGCATGGCAGCCATTCCCGACAGGCTCCCCCCGCCGCTTTTGCCGGATTCGGGAGACAATGTCACTTCCACCGTATATTGTTTGGGAATACTCAGAGCAATAATCACCCCTACAATAGCACCTATTCCGGCAGCCTTCAACAGCACCTTTCGGGCAGCCCACAACTTACGGACATACTCCATCAAATCAATTTCCAACTCCTCGTCTTCCCGTGGCCTTTCCTTATTATTCGTATAATTCTTATCTTCCGCCATACTGTTTCTATTTTAAGATATTAGCAATAGATGCAATCATAGTCGCCAATGACGCACTGGTGGTTGCTATGGACAAGGTGTTCTGCAAAGACCAGTTGCTCTTTTCCTTCACCGGAACAATCACCTCACATCCCGGCTGGATCAGCTCACGGCTACCTTTCTTCGCTCTCTTCACCTGACCGTTCATATATACAATATACGCCTTGCTCTTCTTCGCACGGAAACCGTAACCTCCGGCCTGCTCGATATAATATTTCAACGTCTTGCCATCTTCAAATGAAACGGTATTGGGATACATCACAGCCCCACTGATACGTACCGTATTGTTGTATTCAGGAATTTCAATCACATCCCCCTCACGCAATACGATATCCGCACTGGAGCCGGGTTTAAGCATCGCTCTTTCCAGATCGATACCCACATAATAGATATCTCCCAAGTCCAGCCGGTTGACATCAATGGAGTCCTTTCCTGTCTTGGCCATATCCAGAACCGTTTCCATACGTTTGCGTTCATCGTCATTGATACGACGGCTTAAACGGGCCCCTTTGATATAAGCAAACGGAGTCACTCCACCTGCCTTCTTGATCAAATCGGAAAGACGTTCACTCTTCTCTGTCAGCGCATAATCACCTTCATATAAAACCTCACCGGTCACTTGCACATTCACCTGTTCCTGATAAGCAGGACTCTTACGCACATATACTTGATCGTACGGTTGCAACACAAAACCCGGTTCTCCGTCTATCACAAAACCGTCTTTCAGAGAAAACGAGTACATTTGTCCTATGGTGGAAACCGCTTCCGTACCTTTGCTATCCTTGATACGGCGGGAAACATCCACACGGACGGTAGAAGCCGATTCTTTCAACCCGCCAGCCTGGATTATAATATCCTCCAAAGTCGTATTGTCGGCAAAAGCGAACTCACCCGGACGGGCAACCTCACCATACACCATGATAGTTCCCACATCCTCCAAGTCATGAATACTGGGAATATAAAGCACATCATTACGCTGTAAAGGTACATCGGGCGCAGTACCGGCCATGATACCTTTTATATCTACTTGAATAACCTCTTTCTTCAAATTCTCACGCTCGCGATGCAACACTGCACGTCCTGTAAAGGCATCACCCATAAGACCTTCAGCCTTTTCCACCAGTTGGCGGACTGTATTCAAAGTTCCTCCGAACTGATAAATGCCCGGACGATAGACAGCACCCTTGATTTCAAGTTTATTCTCAAAACGATCCAGAATAGCTTCAGCAGTCAGCGCATCACCATCTTTTACCTGAAATACGGAATAATCAATATCATCAATCGTATAAATCTGATACTCCTTTCCATTTTGACGAATCATGCGGAGAGAACGGGTATAGGCATCCCCCGAGAATCCACCGGCATATTTCAACAATGTGGCAACACTTTCGTTGTTTTTCATCTCGTATTTCATGGGGCGTTTCACATTACCCTCTATGCTAACCAACGCCTCGTATGGAGGAACAATGATCACATCGCCTTCCTGCAGACGGATATCATCATTGATTTTACCTTTCATAATAAAATCGTACACATCTACGGTAGCGATCTTCTGTCCTCCGCGCACTACTTGTATATTGCGCAAGCTACCGATATCGCTCACGCCACCGGCACGGTACAGTGCATGAAACACGGTAGAGAAAGAAGACAATGCATAAGTTCCCGGTTGGAACACTTCTCCCATCACATTCACCTGGATAGTCCGGCTGTTTCCCAAAGTAACCTTGATTTGTGAGGACGGGTTCTGTTCATTATCAAGCCCTGCATAAATCTTATTCAGTTCTTTACGCAAATATTGGTTGGCTTCGGCAATAGTCATACCGTTCAGATAAATTAATCCCAAATCGGGGATCGTGATAGATCCGTCCGGAGATACATTATCGCGGATGGTAGCCTGGTTTGTACCCCAGATATCAATGATTACCTCATCACCCGGCCCCAGACGATAATTAGGAGGAGTAGCCAGATTCACACTCGGCTCGAATGTAAGGTTTCTGGTTTCAAAAATGTCCCGTCCGTACACCTTATCCTTCTGCATTTCTTCCATATCGCCCATGCCCATCCCCTCGTAATAGCGATTGGCAGAAACACTGTCCAACGAGTTCTTCCCTACCACTCTGTCCGCAGCTGAACGTTGGTCGAAAGTAAAATTCTCTGTTACGTAGATATCTTCCTGAGTCTTTGTCTTTTCACGCAAACGGTTCCGATTTTGCATCGTTGCATTTGCATCTTTATCAGCAGACCCATTTTGCTGTTCATAAAGTTTCTTTACACGCTTAGCCTGTTCTTGTGTCACTCCTCTACGGGCTAACTCTGTAGCAATCTGACGTTGGTCTTTTCCTTGTTGCATGCCCGTCTTCACATATTCCAACACCTGTTGGTCACTCATAGATTGCTGTGCAAGCACAGAACCCGAGAGGGCAAAAACTAAGACCAGTACGGATAATAGTTTTTTTATCATATAAATTCAATAAACTTAGTAATTTAGCAGCCGCAAAGGTAGATATTATTTTCGATATAGGCGAGTATTATTTCATAAAATATCCCTCTAACAAATATAAAAACGGCTGCCACCTGACGGTGTACAGCCGTTTATTCTTTAATAATCCGTTAGCAGAATTCATTCAGACTTCATTGCACAGCCCTCCTTATTTAAAAAAGGTCTGCAAGGGTAAAACTTGTGCAATACCGCCCGGCCGGATCAGCAATACATATTGACGATGGCTTCGTACAATTCCTGTTTACCGCTTACTTGCTTGGGCTCACCATTCTGCTTAGCATAAGCCACTACATCTTCCAGTGTCAGCTTGCCTTCTTCAAATTCTTTACCTTTGCCACTGTCGAATGAAGCATAACGGTCTGACAACATCTTGCAGTAAGGAGATTCATTAAGCAAAGCAGCAGCACTTTCCAATGCACGCGCCATAGCATCCATACCTGCAATATGGGCGATAAAGATATCTTCCAGATCAGTAGAGTTACGACGTGTCTTGGCATCGAAGTTGGTACCGCCATTACCCAAACCGCCGTTGCGGATAATCTGCATCATGGCCTGGGTCAGTTCGTAATTGTCGATAGGGAACTGGTCTGTATCCCATCCGTTCTGATAATCGCCACGGTTAGCGTCAATAGATCCCAACATTCCGTTATCTACCGCAACAGCCAGTTCATGTTCAAATGTATGACCAGCCAACGTAGCATGATTCACTTCAATGTTCACCTTGAAATCCTTGTCCAGTCCGTGAGTTTTCAAAAACCCTACCACAGTTTCGGTATCCACATCATATTGATGCTTAGTCGGCTCCATCGGTTTGGGCTCAATCAGGAAAGTACCTGTAAATCCTTTGCTCCGGGCATAATCGCGAGCGATGGTCAACATCTGAGCCAGATGTTCTTTCTCACGCTTCTGATCTGTATTCAATAAAGACATATACCCTTCACGTCCACCCCAGAACACGTAATTGGAGCCACCCAGTTCGATGGTAGCGTCAATAGCGTTCTTTATCTGGACAGCAGCGCGGGCAACCACATCAAATTCGGGGTTTGTAGCAGCACCGTTCATATAGCGTGCATGACCAAAAACATTTGCCGTGCCCCATAACAATTTGATTCCGGTTTCAGCCTGTTTCTGTTTGGCATAAGCAACTATCTCTTTCAGATTCGCTTCATATTCCTCGATTGTATCGGCTTCCTCACACAAGTCCACATCATGGAAACAATAATATTCGATTCCCATTTTCTGCATGAATTCAAAGCCGGCATCCATCTTATTCTTGGCAGCCTGCACCTTATCGGCATCGCCGTTCCAAGGGAATTTCTTTGTTCCGCCGCCAAACTGGTCACCGCCCTCGGCACACAAAGTATGCCACCATGCCATAGCAAACTTCAACCAGTCTTTCATCTTCTTGCCGTTTATTACCTTTTCAGCATCATAATAACGGAACGCCATCGGGTTCTTACTTTCCTTACCTTCAAATTTAATCTTTCCTATACCGGGAAAATACTCTTTTGTAGCCATAATTCTTTACTTATTTTAATAACTTGTTCTAATTTATCTACTATCTTTTTTCAACACGCAAGCGGATAGCCATTTCTTTATCCGAAGGTCCTTAAAAGGCAGCCATCGCTCTCTCCAGATTAGATTTCCAGTGGGCATACGCATCATCATAAGCAGTGCGCTGTGCCACATCAGGCTCTATCACCTCCAATTTTTCCAATGTGGCAAATGCCTCGTTGTTATCTTTATAAACACCCGCGCCTATGCCGGCCCCCTTGGCAGCGCCCACCGATCCATCCGTGTCATACAGTTCGATTACAGCCCCTGTCACTCCCGCCAATGTTTCGCGGAAAATAGGACTGAGAAACATATTGGCATGTCCGGCATGAATCTTCTGTACAGGGATACCCATCTGCTCCATGATATCAATACCGTATTTAAACGAGAACACGATCCCTTCCTGTGCGGCACGAACAATATGCTGCTTTCCATGCAAGTTAAAATTAACTCCACATATAGAGCATCCTGTCTCTTTATTTTCCAGCATACGCTCCGCCCCGTTACCAAAAGGAAGAATACTTACTCCGGCACTGCCGACAGGAGCCTGTGCCGCTAGCCTGTTCATATCACTGTAAGAAATACCTCCGGGAGCCACATTACGTTTCACCCACGAATTCAATATACCGGTACCATTGATACACAACAACACTCCCAGACGGGTCTGCTCAGCGGTATGATTTACATGGGCAAAAGTATTCACCCGGGATTTCGGATCATAATTTACCTCACCGTTCACGCCATATACCACTCCCGATGTTCCTGCCGTAGAAGCAATCTCTCCCGGATTGAACACATTGAGCGACAAAGCATTATTAGGCTGATCTCCGGCGCGATAGGTTACAGGAATTCCCTCTTTCAGGCCCAATTCTTTGGCAGCCCATGCATTTACACGCCCCTGCTCGCCAAAAGTCGGTTTGATATCAGCTATCAGCGAACGGTCGAATCCATAATAATCCATCAGGAAGCCCGCGACATCATTTGCCTGAAAATCCCAGAACATCCCTTCGGACAAACCGGACACCGTGGTACAAATATCCCCTGTCAGTTTCATAGCGATATAATCGCCGGGCAGCATTATTTTATAAATACGTTCGTACACAGCAGGCTCATTCTCTTTAATCCATGCCAGTTTGGAAGCGGTAAAATTCCCCGGAGAGTTCAGCAGATGAGAAAGACATTGCGTTTCCCCCAATGCCTCAAACGCTTTCTGCCCGTATGGAACCGCCCGTGAATCACACCATATAATAGCCGGACGTAATACATTTTGCCCTTTATCCACACAAACCAGTCCGTGCATCTGATAAGAGATACCGATAGCGGCAATTCCATCCGGACCGATCCCACTCCCGGCCATGACAGCCTGAGTTGACAATTTCAGATTTTCCCACCATTTTTGCGGATCCTGCTCAGCCCATCCGGGGCGGGCAGCCATAATAGCAGCCTCTGTTTTAGGGAAGAATGCAGAAGAGACACACTTTCCGGTTTCTGCATTTACCAAACTCGCCTTTACCGACGAACTGCCAATATCATAACCTAATAGGTACATTTAAATTGAAAATTTAAGAATTTAAAAATAATAGTCTCTGTCCCGATGCTTATCAGCATTATCCTTCCAAGGAAAGGCCGGTGAAGAATCCCAAAGCATGTACCGATTCCCCGAAACGACCAGGCGGAGTATTCTCACAGCAATCACAACAAGGCTAAAGTTATCTGTCTGTTATCACTTCGTTCCCGACTTATTATATATTGAACGATCGAACTTATAGAAGCGTGCCGCCCTGTGGCATACGCCTACCTGTTTTTCCTCCAAAGGTACTACATATGGCATCAACGCTATCTTCTTATGGAAGTTCCTTACATCAAACACCTTATCATAAATCAACTGATAGACAGTCCGCAGCTGGGCTGCCGTAAACTTCCGGGGAAGCAAGTCGAACATTACGGAAGGGGCATATTCCACATAATGGCGTATATGTACCAATGCATCCTGCAAAATCTGGAAATGATCGAACGCCAGGCTTTTCACCTCCGTCACAGGCGTCCAGCAAGCATCGTATTTATCAGACAGCTGTTCGAACCGTCTGTCAATCTTCACCAATGTCAGATAAGCGATAGTCACAATGCGGTCTATTTTCTTCTCGTCCAAACGATGAAAACGTTCCAGCCACAACACATCCTTAGGGTTACGGGTACGGTTTTTCGATCCATACGCCTTAAACTGTGTCAGCTTCACATTCTTCAGTCCCGTCAGCTCATTCAACACTCGCTTGGCCGCCTCATCCAGATCCTCATCGTCATAGATAAGGCTACCCGGCAATTTCATGTTATTATATCCGTCTTCGGACTGTTTCCCCACCTGCCTTACCAACAGGACACGGAACTGCTCTCCATCAAAACCAATCAGCACACAGTCCACAGATACATGTAAATTAATCGTCTGGTTTATTTCCGACATAGTAATATGGCTTTTATCATTTCCGGCAGCAAAGATAAATACTATTTTTTGAATTATACAAAACAATATATTTATTTTTATTATGTTCTAAAACACTATTTTTCAATATAATAAATATCATCTATTATACAATATGATATCTTAACCTTATCATATACACTACAATATATAATATACAGGAATTGTCTCGTCTTCTTTTTTTCCTTTTTCCAAAAGACTTTTATTCCATTCAATCTCCTATTTCAGACGTTTGGTTAAAAAAAAGCAATCTTTACGCCAAAAAATTAATAGAATAAAGTTGTTTATTCACAATAATTTTCTTTACTTTTGCCCATTAAAATCTAAAGATTACTCTATGAGAAAGAAAATTTTGGTCTTGGACGACAAAATAGCAATTGCAAAAGTCCTTTCAATCTATCTGGCCAGTGATTATGATTGTATTTGGTTACCGAATGGCATCGAAGGAGTAAAATGGCTTCAGGAAGGTAACATACCAGATTTGATTATATCAGATATCCGTATGCCCGAAATGCGTGGAGACGAGTTTCTGGAATGGATAAAATCCAATCAGCTATTCAAACACATTCCGGTGATTATGCTAAGCAGCGAAGACAGTACCACAGAGCGCATCCGCCTGTTACAAGAAGGCGCGGAAGACTATATTGTCAAACCTTTCAATCCCATGGAATTAAAAGTAAGAATTAAGAAAATTATTGAGTAAATCAGCATGACCTTTCTGCTTTATATAGGAAAGAACAAGGATTTTTTGCGCAAATTCAGCAAGCTCGAAAATGTCCAGATGATTTATGCCCAAAACTACCAGGATGCCATTACAATTTGTGTCAGGCTGAAAGTACGTGAGAACATCATTGTCCTTCACGAACAAGGGGAGATGAACGGAGATATTGAACAGATAGGTGCTTTTAGAAAAAAGTTCTATCAGGCATATGTCGTACTCATTACGGACAGGCTGAGTCCCGAAGCCAGCAAAGTCTATCTGAACAGCGGAATAAACGATACCGTCAGTTTGCACATCACCACCGCCCAGTTAAGGCAGAAAATAGACATCATCAATAAACGGCAGGAACTGCTATATGCACATAACCGGAAGAAAAAAGACGTCAGGCATTTTATCCTTCCCCAATGGAAGCGCTGCTTCGATATTCTTTTCTCCGGCACAGCATTAGTTTTTCTGTCACCAGTCTTTCTGCTGACTGCCATAGCCATACGTCTGGAGAGCAAAGGACCTGTTATTTACAAATCCAAAAGGGTAGGAACGAATTATACCATTTTTAATTTCCTGAAGTTCCGTTCCATGTATACGGACGCCGATAAAAAACTGAAAGACCTTTCCGGTCAGAACCAATACCTGCCGGAAGGTATTCCGGAGATTACCGAAGATTTCTCGATGGAAGAATTAGAAGGGCTGATATTTGGAGATGACGGTGTTATAGATAATGGCGGAATGCTGGTTTCCGATGACTTCATCATTCCGGAAGAAGAGTTCATTTCCAAACAAAACGCACTGGATGAAAGTCCTTTCATAAAAATAGAAAAAGACCCACGAGTCACCAAAGTAGGACGCGTTTTACGAAAATACAGCCTGGATGAGCTACCTCAACTGGTCAACATATTGAAAGGCGATATGTCTGTGGTGGGTAACCGTCCTCTTCCACTCTATGAAGCCGAACGCCTGACAAACGATGAAAGTATCGAACGCTTCATGGCGCCTGCCGGGCTGACCGGTTTGTGGCAGGTAGAAAAGCGGGGGGATGCCGGAAAATTATCCGCTAAAGAACGCAAAGAATTAGATTTGAAATACGGTAAAGAATTCTCCTTTTTTCTGGATATGAAAATCCTGTTCAAGACTTTGACAGCTTTTGTCCAAAAAGGAGATGTTTAAATAATTTGTTTTAGGAATAAAAAGGGGATTTATTATATGGATAAAGTATGTCTTTTTGTCATCTGTATGTATTGTTCTATCCATCACTTAAGCGCACAACAGGAAGAACAACAAACACAACCGGTACAGCAATCTCTTGTGACACAAGATGATATATTGGGGAACATGAATGTGGATTATGCGAAGATAAAGCTGCCTCCGTTAAGTGTCCTTTATGAGAATGCACGCAGCACTCCAAGCTTACAGATTTTAGAGAAAGAGAAACTGTTACAGAAAAAGTTACTATCGAAAGAGAAAAGGAACTGGCTGGGGTTTATCCAAGCCGGCGGAAGTGCTTCTTACGGTATAGCAGACAATGTGGCCAGCAATACGGATGTCAACACCCCACTTATTTACAGGTATGTAGGTACAGAACAAACTTCGTGGAACGTGGGAGGCGGCATCAGTATTCCTTTTGAAAAGCTGTTCGACCTCCGGGGAGGAATCAAGCGCCAGCGAATCCAAGTGGATATTGCCGAGTTAAGAAAACAGGAAGCATACGAAACTCTTAAAATACAAATAGCTCATTTATATGTTCAGATTTTATCTAATATAGAAACATTGCAAAGATCAGCTGAAAATATAGCTTTATATAAAGGTGCATCGGCTGTTGCAGAACAGGAATATAGAAACAGACGTACCTCTATTCATGATGTGGCCAAGACTAAAGAGCAGGAATTTGCCGCTAATCAAGACTTTGCCTTACTACGCTCTACTATTAACGACCAACTGCTGACCCTTGAAATAATCTCCCACACCCCCATCTTGACCATACAAGGAGAAAAGGACGTTCAAGAAACAACGATACAGGAACAGGAAGAAAACAAGAGGCAAAGTAAGAAAAAAGACAAAAAGGAATAAGAAACATGGAATTATTTAAATATATAGTCAAGTTTATCTATCGTATCCGTTGGTGGATGGTTATATTTCCATGTATAGCCGGTATCATAGCGTGGTTCCTTACCAGAAGTCTGGAAAAAACGTATGATGTGAAAACCACCATCTTTACAGGAATCATCTCCGGATACAACGTAGATGCCACCGATACCAGAAATGCCACTGTGCACATGAGTAATTTAATGAATATCATTACGACGGAACGCACACTGAAAATAGTATCTCTGAAACTGCTTGCCCGCTGTTTGGTTTATGGAGATGCCGAAAGAAACACCAGTTATATTTCAGCCATACATTACCAGCAGCTAGTTTCCGGCATTCCACGAGAGTTACAGGCATTGATAGACAAGCAAAACGAAGAGAAAACCTATCATAATCTGGTAGCTTTTGAACGCCCGTCCATCAATAATTTTATCTACCAACTACTCAATTATACCCACCCTTATTTCAGCGTACCTCTACTCTCACAACATATAAAAGTAGCCAGGTTGGGAAACAGCGATATGATCGAGATTGCTTATAGTGCCAACGATCCGGGAATAGCTTATAACACACTTGAGATACTGAATGAAGAATTTGTCAAACAATACCATGAACTACGCTATGGAGAAACAGACAATGTTATCAAGTTCTTTCAAGAAGAACTGGCCAGATTAGGCAAAATGCTGACTGCCGCCGAGGATTCTTTAATCGAGTACAATATAGAAAACCGCATCATCAACTACGGAGAACAAACCAAACAAGTGGCAAGCATGGACGCTGCTTACCGGATGATGGACAATGATTTACTTGTCAATTACTCTACCAGTAAGGCGTTGATCGATTTCTATGAATATAAATTAGGTGATGTGGCCAAATTGATCCGTACCAACAATGAGTTTATGGACAAACTTCATCAAATGTCCCAATTGAACACTCAGATCTCAACCATGGAAATCACTCCGGACGAAAAGAACCGGAAGAAACTGGAGGAACAAAAAAACATGTTAAGTAACGCCGAACAAAACATCAACAATCTCGCCCTGAAACTAAGTGCTGAAGCTGCAAGTACAAACAATGTATCTTATGAAACACTCATCAGCCAGTGGCTTGACCAAATAGTCCTTGCCGAAAAGACTAAAGCCCAAATGGAAGCACGAGATATAATGAGAGAGAATTTAAATGAAGATTTCCTTTATTTCTCCCCCATCGGCGCCACCCTGGGCCGGAAAGAAAGGCATATCGGCTTTGTGGAAAGCAACTATATGTCTACCATGGGGGCCTTAAATGCAGCCATCTTGCGACAAAAGAATCTGGAAATGACTTCGGCTTCATTAAAAATCATGAACCCGCCCCTGTTTCCATTGACCTCCTCCCCCACCAATGCACGCATGATTATACTTGCATCCATACTGGGTACTTTACTTTTCATCATTGGTTATTTTCTGATTATCGAAATACTGGACCGTACCCTCAGAGACAAAATACGTACAGAACGAATCACCGGAGGAACAGTTATCGGCGCATATCCTAAAGAAAGCAAGTTAAGATACAGACGTTATAATAAAGCCATAAACGAAATGGCCGTCAAGCAACTCAGCACCGCTTTATTGCCTCATCTAAATACACAGGAACAGCGAGTTATCAATTTGTTAAGTACAGAAGAGAAAGACGGAAAGACCCATGTCGCCCGCCTGATAGAGGAATATTGGAGCAACATCGGCTTAAACGTCCGCCGCATTACATACGATGAAGATTTTCTAAGCGAAGATAGCCAATATGTACAGGCAAACAATTTGAAAGAACTATGTCCCGATCTGGAAAAGGATGAAATTCTTCTAATCGAACACCCGGTCCTGAAAAGCAATCCTCTGCCTCCGGCTTTGTTAAATGAAGCATCCATCAATCTGCTGGTTGTCCGTGCCAACCGTACTTGGAAAAATACGGATCAGGCACTGTATGAACATTTGTTACAAGTTAAACAAAAAGAAGTACCCCTCCTTTTCTATCTGACACAAGCAGACAGAAATACAGTGGAAGATTTTACAGGACAATTACCTCCTTACACGAACTTTAAGAATATGGAATACAGGCTGTTTCAACTCGGACTGACCGCCATTGAATACAAAGGAAAATAGATAATGATAGCAAAAGAAATAAATATAACCCATACAGGTCAAATTCTAGCCAGCTTTATTATCGGGCTGTGCTTATGCCTATGGACAGCCCTCAACATGAAACCTGCCATAGGAGTTGCAATAGGGTTCATACCTTTTGCCACGCTTTTTATTTTTATATGCATAAACAAACCCGCCATTCTGCTGGCCATCACCTTTATGCTGAATTACCTGATAATGGGAATTAACAGATATCATTCCATCCCTATTGCCATTACCAATATCTTTGACTTGCTCTACGGCATCATGTTGGCCCTTATTCTTCTGAAACAGTTACAAAGCAATCATCATTTCAGAAGAATACTGAACGTCTATACCTGCATCACATTGGTCTGGCTGCTATATTGTATCATCAACATAGGTAATGGTATTACCGGTGAATTTTACATGGAAGCATGGCTTCGTATTTTAAGACCCTGGGCCTTATACCCTATTCTGACCTGTATTATTCTATCCATACACTGCAATCGCTACACTTTTATCCATTACTTTTTAATACTATGGGGTATCATGACCCTACTGGCTGCCGCAAAAGGATATTGGCAAAAGAACAAAGGTTTTGACAGTACCGAGCTAAGCTGGTTGTGGGCCTACGGAGCACGTACCCATTTTATCCATTCCGGTATCCGCTATTTCTCATTTTTCACTGACGCGGGTCTTTTCGGTGCCAGCATGGGATTATCCTGCACTGTTTTCACGCTTACTTTTTTCTATACAAAGAACCTATTTCTCAGACTCTTCTATTTAATAGTGGGTATGGCAGGATTTTATGGTCTGTTAATATCGGGAACCCGATCGGCCATAGCAGTACCCATTGCAGGGCTGGGGCTCTTTCTGTTCCTGTCTAAAAGTTGGAAAATAGGCATCATCTCCTTTATCCTGCTTGCCGGAGGGATAGGAATGCTGAAATATACCAAGATCGGAGAGAACAATAAATTGATCCGTCGTATGCGTACTGTCTTTGACACAGAGGATCAATCGATGATGGCTCGTTTCGAGAACCAGAAAGCACTGAATGCCTACATGGATGAAATGCCCTTCGGCATAGGCATGGGAGCCATAGACGGAGTAGTTCCTCCCCATAACAAATATTATTTCGTTTCCATCTGTCCTTCAGACTCCAGTCTGGTAGATGTATGGAAACAGATGGGAATAGTGGGGCTGTGTGTGTTTTTGGGTATGCATGCCATTCTATTTCTATCGGGCTCCTACATTCTTTTATTCAAAATCCGAAATCCGGAAATCCGAGGACCGCTGACAGGTATGTTATGCGGTTGTGCAGGCATACTGGTAGCTTCTTACGCCAATATGGTTTATTTCCAGTTTCCTAACGGAATCTTGATTTATTCCTGTTTCACCTTTGTTTTTTTAGGACCTTATTTAGATAAACAATACTCAGAAATACATGGACTACCGGCAGCCTGACCTATCCGTCATCACCGTGAACTATAACGGTTTTCACGACACCTGCGAATTTATCGACTCGTGGACAGCTACTATATTCTCTGTCAGTTATGAAATGATAGTCATTGACAATGGTTCCACTGCCAATGAAGCCGCCTTGCTACAAAAAACATATCCTTTTATCCAAGCCGTACGCAGTGAGCAGAACTTAGGATTCGCCGGAGGTAACAATCTGGGTATAAACCTTGCAAAAGGAAAATACCTGTTCTTGCTGAACAATGATGTTTGTATGGTCAAAGATGCCATACCCTTGTTGATAAAACGCCTTCTGTCCTCCGACAAGATAGCAGGTGTCTCCCCGTTAATCCGGGATTATGCAGAACCGCACGCCATACAATTTGCAGGATACACCCAACTTTCGCCCATTACCTTAAGAAACAGAGCCATAGGCAAAGGGAAAATAAATAAAGGCCACTACCCCGCCCAAAAAACGCCTTATCTGCATGGTGCCGCCATGTTACTGAAAAAAACAATAATAGACAAGCTTAGCCTGATGCCCGAAGAATATTTTCTATATTATGAGGAACTGGACTGGTGCACCTATATCAATAGGGAAGGCTACGAACTATGGTACGATCCCGCTTGCGAAATATGGCACAAGGACAGCAACTCCACCGGAAAAGAAAGTCCGTTGAAATACTATTACCTGAGCAGAAACAGATTACTATATGCCTACCGCAATCTCTTTGACTGGAAACTTCCGGTTTCCATCTTATACCAGACAATGATTGTATGTCCCAAAAACATACTGACCGCCTTGGGGAAAGGAAAGAAAGCCATAGCCAAAGCACATTGGGAGGGAACAAAAGCATTTTTCAAACTTAGAAACAAAGACAAACAGCCATGATATTTCTAGCATACATAGAACTATTACTTTTCGCGATATGCGCCTTTACTGTTTTTTACCTGCTGGTATACGCCATAGCGGCAACGGGCAACCGCACCGACAAATATTCCGAATCAAGAGTAAAACACCGTTTCGCCATTCTGATACCGGCCTATCAGGACGATGACTACATACCCTATACCGTCAAATCATTTCTACAACAAGAATATCCTATAGACTGCTATGACATTATCGTCATTTCAGACCACCTGAAGCCGGAAACAAACAGACAGCTGGCACAATATCCCATCACCCTGTTGCAAGCCAGGTTCAAGAAAAGTTCAAAAATGAAATCTGTCAAAGCAGCTATGTCACAATTACAAGAAGGACAATACGATATCGTTTTAATCATGAATGCGGACAATGTAGTGGACACCAATTTTCTTGAAGTTGTCAACAATACGTATGCCAGCGGCTCCAATGCCATCCAAACCCATCGCATCTATCAAGAAAGACCCAATAATGTCAGCATATTGAATGCCATCACCGACGAGATCAATAATTCCATTCTTCGTGCGGGACATGTCAATTTGGGACTTTCAGCTTCGCTGAACGGCTCCGGAACCGCAATAGACTTCACTTGGTTCAAAGAAAACATCCGTCATTTAAAAGACGATGACGATGAAAAAGTCATCGAATCCCTGCTGCTCCGCGAACGGATATATGTGGAATATTTAAATAATACCCATGTATATGCCTTGAAGAATAGTGGAAAGAAAAAATTCTATACCCAACATGGTACTTGGATTAAAACCCAATATTATTCCCTGTTCACCAATATCGGTAATCTGCCCGGCGCCATTTTAAGTGGAAAATTTGATTATGCCGACCGTATTTTGCAATGGTTCATTTTCCCTCGCACCATCCTGCTAGGTATCCTCATCCTGTTCAGTTTCCTGTCCGTATACTTCCACTGGAGCGCCTGCCTAAAATGGTGGGGATTATTACTCACTTTCTTATTGACTATGGCAATAGCCACTCCAAACTACTTGGTGGACAGCAAATTCAACAAAGCCATGAAAGCTATCCCCTTTCTGGCGGCAGGCATGATATTCAATATGCTTTTAAGAAAGAAAAAATAAAAGCCCCATGCTATCGGAAATTATACATATCATGGAATATACGCTATATATCTACCTTTCCGTCAGTGTGGGGTATATAGTCCTGTTTTCTGCCGCCTCTCATTTCTTCAAACAAAAGAAATATCCCGCGACTACTGTCCGGCAACGTTTTATCATCCTTGTTCCCGCCTATAAAGAGGATGCGGTCATTCACGCCTGCGTCACTTCCGTTCTGCGCCAAACTTATCCGGCAGAGCTTTACGACCTGATAGTCATATCCGACCACATGCGTCCCGAAACCAATGCCTCACTGCGCAAAGAACGCATCAGCTTGATAGAACTGCATGAAAAGGAAAGTTCCAAGGCAAAAGCCCTGCGCATTGCAGCAGAGACCATCACAGACCAGCCATACGATTATGTCCTCATACTGGATGCCGATAATCTGATCTCACCCTGTTATCTTCAAGAACTGAATAAGGCAGTTTCACAGGGTATAAAAGCCATACAGACACACCGCAAAGCCAAAAATATGAATACAGACATAGCCCTATTGGATGCCGCCATCGAAGAGATGAACAATTCCATCTTCCGCAAGGGACACATCCGGCTGGGATTTTCATCTGCCCTTACCGGCTCCGGAATGGCTTTCGATTTCCGATGGTTTGTCCGGAACATCATCCATACCCATAGTACGGGCGAAGACAAAGAACTGGAAGAACTCCTGCTCCGTCAAGGCATTCACATTGAATATATAGACACCCTAGAAACATTGGACGAAAAAGTCCGGCAACCGGATGCCTTGCGTAACCAGCGCCGCCGCTGGATAGCCACCCAGCTTTTCCTTGCATTAAAAATGGGACGTAACCTCCCCACAGCCTTACTGAACGGAAACGGAGATTATCTGCTGAAAACCCTCCAAGCCTTTATCGCTCCCCGCAGCATTCTGTTGGCGCTCATCGGATTCTTTTCATGTGTTCTCTGCATTTTCTCTCCAACTTCTTCCATAAAGTGGTGGATTTTGCTTATCTTGCTGAATGGTGCGTTATACCTGGCCATTCCGTCCAATATGAGATATAAATACATGAGCAGAATCCTCAGGCAGACACCTTATTTTGTAATCATTATGCTTCTCAACTTGTTTCACTTGAAAGGAATGGCACAGAAGTTCAACCATACACAGCATGGATAGAATTATGAATATAAAGGAGTACTTACAACAACACCCGCAATGGAAAAAACGGATACACGGTTTCATCATGCATCCGGTAAAGACACGCCCCTATTGGTGGATACGCGTATGGCAACCTTTCTACATAAAAAAAGGCCAGGGCTCAGTCATTTATCCCAGTGTACGGAAAGACCTTCCACCGTTCCATCTGTTCCAGATGGGAAAATATTCGGTAGTGGAAGATTTCTCCTGCTTGAACAATGCCGTAGGCGACATCGTAATCGGCGACTATTGCCGGATAGGACTCAGCAATACGGTCATCGGTCCCATCCGGATAGACAACGGGGTCAATATTTCACAAAACGTAGCCCTGATAGGATTAGATCACAATTATCAGAATATCACTCAAGGCATCATCGAACAAGGTATCACCACTTCCCCTATCCACATCGGAGAACATACCATCATAGGAGCCAACGTGATTGTACTGCCCGGAATCACCATCGGCAAACATTGTTTTATCGGTGCCGGGTGTGTAGTTACCCAAAACATACCCGACTATTGTGTCACGGTAGGAAATCCCGCACGCATTATCAAACGCTATAACCCTCAATCACAAACATGGGAGAAAATATAAAAATATTAGTATGTGCCCATAAGGACAGCCGGCTACCGCAGCATGAGTACTTCTGCCCTATACAGGTGGGGGCCTCCCTAACCAGTGCCCGATTCTTCCCTGTACTAGATAACACAGGAGATAATATATCCGACAGGAATCCTCACTTTTGTGAACTAACCGCCCATTATTGGGCTTGGAAAAATCTAAAGTGTGACATTATAGGGCTCAATCATTACAGGCGCTTCTTTGATTTTCATCGCCCTTTTCCAGCTTTTTCACCAGACAGGAGTTTCATTAACATAGATTCATTTCTAAAAGAAACTTATCAATTTCCTGATTTAGAAACTTTATTAAATGATTATGACATCATCCTCTCTCCCAAGCGTCATTATCCCTATAACGTCGCTACACAATACGCCATTTCCCATCTAGTCAATGACCTCAATTTACTGAAAGAAGTCATTCAACACCTCACACCCGAATATGCTGAAGCTTTTCATACATTCATGTATCACTGCAATGCCTATTCCGGATATAATATGTTCATCACCAGACGGAAACATTTTAACGAATACTCCCAGTGGCTATTCCGCGTATTGTTTGAATTAGAAAAACGGGTAAAACTGTCCGCCTATCCGGATCAGGCACGTCTGTTCGGCTATTTATCAGAAAGATTGATCAATGTCTATTGCATAAGGCACCGGTTAAAGATAAAGTATGTTCCCGTCATCATGCCCTTGGAAGAAACGTTTCAAAATCCGAGCAACCTGCTTTATACGCTTCGCCAGCTAAAGAATGATCTTATTTATAAACTCACAGAATTATAAGTTATGCCGTTGGTTTCTGTCATCATCCCTATATACAATACAGAAAAATTCCTGCCTTTGTGTATCAGCAGCGTCTTAAACCAGACACTGACAGACATTGAGGTACTGCTGGTTAATGACGGAAGTACGGACGGAAGCGGGAAAATATGTGACGAATACGCCTGCAAGGACCAACGAATACAGGTAATACACACTCTGAACCAAGGAGTCAGCCATGCACGAAACCAAGGACTGGAAACCGCAAAAGGAGAATATATAGCTTTCATGGATAGCGACGACTGGATAGAAACGAATATGATAGCCACTCTTTATCAACTTATCCGGACAAACGAAGCCGGTCTGGCTACTTGCGGATATATCATTGAAAATGAAGATGGTCGTCCGATTTACCACATCAACGAAGTGAAATCCGGCAAATTAACCCAGTGGGAGGCCATTCACTCCCTGTTTAACGACAGGCATTACAAATACAAAGGAAACTTATGGGATAAATTATATCATAAAGAAATCATTGACAAACATCACCTAAAATTCAATGAACATATTTATTATAATGAAGACAGACTCTTTATTTTTCAATACCTGAGCCACTGCCAATCAGCCGCATACACCACTTCCCCCTATTATCACTATGTCACAAGAAAATCAAGCGCCATGAACCTGTCGCAAAAAAACTACACCCCCAAACTGTGCACTTTCATGGATGCATTCGACCTGATGACTTCACTTTCGGCCACATTCCCCACCTATATTCTACGTGCTTTGTCGGCCGATTACATAAAAAGTTCGTTCTTGTTCTATACCCAACACTCACGGGAAATCCCCTTCAATGAATTATGGGACAGAATGCTAAGAATCAGAAAAAACAATTATATACATCTTCCACTTTCTCTAAAAATAAAGTATGCGCTATATGGCATCAGACTTATCCTGCGGGCATGGCTCAAGTGAAAAAAACAATTTACTGCTTACTTAACACGCACCCGTTTTATCTTTCCATGCACCCACAACAAGGCACAGACCAATTTGTATGCCATCTGATGAAGGCCAGCAGTTTTATTCAGTTCGGGAATCAGTTCCAATAAAGGGGATTCCACCTTTTCCAGTCTTATATAATCCTTTATCATTCTATCCGGAAACAATTCCTTATACACCCGCCTTCTTTCCAGATCTCTTGTCCCGGCACCCGTTTCACTGACCCCTCCAGGCACAAACCTACAAACGATGGAACGAATATTGCGGAACGTCACATTGTTGAATATCAAGGTCTGAATATAAAATTTCCAATCGGATACAATCTTATAATTCTCGTCATACCTGTTTTCATCAAAAAGTTCTTTACGAAAGAACGAAGCCTGATGCAATACAGTTCCCCGAATCAAATCCATCAGCGTTATATCCTCCTTATGAAAGCCCCACACCTCTGTGCCATGCACTATTTTTCCAACAACAATATCGCTGTCCAATGAAGGTGCCACCTCCTGCAACACACCATTGTTATAAAATTCATCACCGGAATTCATAAAGTTCAAATACTCTCCATGCGCCTGTAAAACTCCTTTATTCATGGCATGATAAATACCCTTGTCCGGCTCCGATACCCAATAGTCCACTTTACCGGCATACTCTTTTATCACTTCAATGCTTCCATCCGTGGACCCTCCGTCAATAATAATATACTCAAAATCCCTAAAAGACTGGCCGACCACACTTTCTATGGTTTTCCTCAACCCTTCTTTATTATTATAATTAATGGTTATAATCGAAAATTTTCTTTGTGACATAATATTTCGCTTTTTACAATCTAAAGTTTCCATTCGTCATCCAGACTGAGCGATTTTCCGAATCCGACATACAGAGGCACAATCCGGCTGACATTCGAAGTATAAGTACCGATAAAAAATGAAGAATGGATCAGAATATCCATATCCAACAGCATATTCAACGTATCTATATATCTACTTTTTTTATCCTTTGTATTAAACAAAGACTCATCAAATCCTGTTTGTGTCACAGCTGTGTTACAGTAAATATTAAATCCTTCGGCAACTAGTATGGATTTCAACTCATCCTTCACAGAACTATCATCCGTAGCTATAAACACATTACGGCTGATATGCTTCTTCCCTTTAACAGCATCAATATAAAGAGACAAACCGAGTTCCTTCATCTCACGGGAAACTATCTTATCTCCCCGCCTTATATGTACCGCTATGTAATCTACCGGCAAATTCATCTCACTTTTCCTTTCTTCTATATAACCGGTTGTCTTTTCATTAAATTTTAATATTTTCCGCAAGGCAGAGCCATAATCATTTCTGATATCTTCCAGCTTCTCCAGAAACTCCTCCGATCTCATTTTTAGAAATACCTCATTCCCTAGTTCCGTTTCCGGATGAAATAACAGATATATCCTATTCATTATATAGAAAATATAATACCGGAAAAAAGCGGACGGATTATAATAGATATTTCCCCACCAAGGCTTCCCCTTCTTATAAACAATATATTGCGAGCACATCATTCCGTTACAGTCTGGCAAGACCGACTCGAAATAATCACTCCAGCCTTTCTCCACCCTTGCATTCCAGTTTCTTGTATTGACAGTCAGCTCTTCCTGATTATAGTCCGCATAGACCAATGCCAATGCAAGATTAGACAACTCTGAGAACAACCCTCTTCCAGTCAAACTATATACAATTCTTTTTTTCTTCATCTCCATAGTAGAACATAATGATCAAACTTTTATATCCTCCAATCCGATAAAGCCGTTGGACGTTTGTGTCAGCGCATGTCCGAATCCACTTTGAAATCCCTCACATTCCAGCAAACAGCAACGAACTGCTTTCAAATAATATTCCACCATAGGATGATGTATAAACAAATCTGCCTGCAGGACACCTTTACTCAGCACAGACGGAAGCCCTATACGCCTCTCGATGCAAAAATCCCCTTTAGGTAAATGACTGATACTTCCGTAATAATGTCCCGGAGCATAAGTAGCATAAGGCACTTCCGTCCTGCTCTTCAAAACTAGCATTACATCATACATCATATCCTCTTCAGAATATCCCTGTATTTTCACAGTCAGAAAATTCTGACCTCCATGAATAGTGGAAGAGGCACATTCCGTTCCGTTTATCTCAATGCAATCTATATGAAGCGTATTTTTCGTCCAACCCACATAATCTATAATTTTACTTTTCCGGACCGTCCCTTTCTCTTTCAAGTAATAATCGATGGCAGAATGAACCGTCCCCTGATAAACCGCGGTACCATTTTCCAAGCATATTCCTTTTGTACACAAACTTCTTACCGCCGCCATGTTATGACTGACAAACAAAACTGTCCGTCCCTCTCCTTTCGCCACGTCCTGCATCTTGCCAATGGCCTTCTTTTGGAATTCCGCATCTCCCACTGCCAACACCTCGTCCACTACCAGAATTTCCGGCTCCAGATGGGCAGCGATAGCAAAACCCAACCGCACGGTCATACCCGAAGAATAACGTTTCACTGGAGTATCGATATATTTCTCCACACCGGCGAAAGCCACAATCTCATCCAACTTACGGGTAATCTCCGCCTTGGTCATCCCCATGATGGAACCATTCATATAAATATTCTCCCGTCCTGTCATTTCGGGATGAAAGCCTGTACCCACTTCCAGCAAAGAGGCAATACGCCCCCGTGCACGGATACAACCGGCAGTAGGAGAAGTCACCCGCGAAAGGATTTTCAACAAAGTGGACTTTCCCGCACCGTTCTTACCTATAATACCCAGCACTTCCCCTTCCTCCACATGGAAATTAATATCTTTCAACGCCCATACAAAATCCCCCATCGCTTGCTTGGAACGGTCATTCTCTTCCCCGATTCTGAGATACGGGTCCTCCTTCCCACGAATCCGCGCCCACCAACGATTCAAATCACGGCTCAGCGTTCCGGCTCCGATACTTCCCAATGCATATTGCTTGCTGATATTCTGAAACTCTATCGCTATTTTTCCCATTCTGTCCCTCCTTTTAAATCACATCCATGAAACTACGTTGCACTCTATTAAAAGTCACCATCCCCCAAAGCATTATCACCACTGTAAACACCAACGTGTAGCCTAAGTGAAACCAACTGAAAGTCCCCACTCCCAAAAATCCGAATTTAAATGTTTCGATAATGGAAGTCAGCGGATTTGCCACAATGATCCACATATACTGCTCATGGCTCTGCCTCATCACGGACAAAGGGTAAATAACCGGAGTGGCATACATCCACAACTGCACCCCGAAAGTAATCAAGAAACGCAAGTCGCGGTATTTGGTCGTCAAGGAGGATATCAATAATCCGAACCCCAAACCAAGACCTGCCAACATGAGCAGCAGCAAGGGAGCCAACCAAGCATATCCGTTGACCATCAACGAATATCCGTTGCACAAATAATAAATATAAATTAAAACAAACAGTCCAAACTGAATGCCCATCTTTATCATACAAGATATAACGATGGACAAGGGTACCACCAGACGAGGGAAATATACTTTTCCAAATACATTCTGATTGGCGTTGAACGTATCCGAACAGCGGCTTAAACATTCCGAGAAATAATTCCAGCAGAGTAAGCCCGCCATATAAAAGAGCGGTTGAGGAAGCCCGTCGGTAGGAATACCGGCAATACCGCCAAAAACAAACATGAACATGACGGTAGTAAGCAGTGGCTGGATAACAAACCACAACGGTCCTAAAACAGTCTGTTTATAAAAAGTGACGATATCCCGTCTGATATACATTACCAGCAAATCCCTATACCGCCATACCTCCTCCAGATCCAACCGGAACAAACCGGACCGAGGCTTGATCACAATATCCCATTTTTCCTGTTCATCTTGTACCATACACTACTTTTTTTAGTAAATTATTCCAACTGTCACAGACCTTCTCTATATGAAATGTATCAGCATATTCCACCGCCTTATTTTCCATCCATTCCCAATCCGTCCGATCAGCCATATACGACATACAACCGGCCAGCTGAGCTATATTCCCTGTCTCAAAAAGAACGGCCATATCTTTGTCTTTCAACAACTCGCGCGTTATCGGTAAATCAGATGCGATAACAGGTAACCCGTGCGCCATAGCCTCTATCATCACCAGGCCGAATCCCTCCCAACGGGAACTCAGCACATACATACTGGAATGTGCATAATATTCCTGCACCTCTTTCGTAAAAGGATGCAGCGCCATGTTCTTTTCCAGTTCATATTCATTGATCAATGAACGGTAAAGCGCTTCCTCAGGACCCTCCCCCACAATTTCCAGTGTCCAGTCCGGATGAGTTTTCACAAAAACAGAAAAAGCTTTTATTAAAATATCAAATCCTTTATGTCCGAATGAAAAACGACCGACCGCCAAAATCCTTCTATATTCCTTCTTTCCCCGACCTTTAGGCAGTACAGTCAGAGGATTGTATATCACCTCGCAGCACAGGTTCATTTTCCGAAAGAAACAACCGGCATCTGCATGACTTAAAACCACCCTCTCGTCCAATTTCCTCATCTGGACTTGAAAAAAATAATCCAATCCCGGCAAATAGGGAGTTTCTTTCTCAAAGAATGCTCCATAAGAATTATGCAGCCACCCAACAGTCTTTGTTTGAATCCGGTTCTTTACAGCAGAGAGGTGCAGAGCCATAAAAGCATGTACCCCGATGACTACATCACATTGCCGGGCATTTATTTTCCTTGCCAATGTCCGTTTATAAGAAGAAGGGAAAAAACTGGCAGCATACCATTTCGAAGTCAGCCGGGTATGAGGCAACCCATGTTTATATAAAAAACTATAGCTTTTACATAACAAACGCTCGATGAAAGAGGAGGCGGAATAAGAGAAAGAATCAAACTGCACGGTACTTTCGGCATATCCGTACATCGACAAGTCCGTACAAGTATCCGTGGTCAGTATCGTGACTTCATGTTTTCCGGACAAAGCCTTGGCTATTTCAGCCAACACACGCTGTACTCCGCCGAAACTGAAGACAGTATCACAATAAAATAATATTCTCATGGAATTTAGATTACACTCTTTCTTCGCAAAGATACGATAAAGAAACGAAAATAAATGCGGAATGAGGAAAGAATATCATATAATACAAAGCAGGTATATGCGGCACGTACATACGCATAGAGCGACACATACGTATGTGAAATCCTGCACACCCAAAAACAACAGGTCAAATAAAAAAAAGACCTTGTTCTTTTTTAAAAAGATGGCGAGCTTTTTTTAAAACCTCCTGATCTTTTTACTGCTGCCGGAAATTCGCCATATTCCGTAGAGGTATGATCCCTTCAGACGCACTTTTTGCAAAGAAAAAGCCTGAGAACGACCTACTTCATATTAAACCGGAACAACTTATAAAAAAAGGATATATAACTGATAACAAATAGATTATGTGAAATTCTGTTCTCAAAAACAGTGAGGGCATGAGGGCATTATCACCCAGAATTTTCAGTGAAAGATTCTCATACTCATCGAGATATTGACAAGATAATGCATGATGCTGAATATAAATCAATATCTTTGCAAAAAGAAGAAGAATGACAAAGAACACAAGTTATCATTACAGCATCATTATTCCGCACAAGAATACTCCCCGTCTTCTGGAACGCTGTCTGTGCTCAATTCCCACTTGGGATGAAATTCAAATCATTATCATTGATGATAACAGCAATTCCGAATCTGTCGATTTTTCTCATTTTCCGGGAAACGGCAGAAAAAATACGGAAGTCCTGTTCACTAAGGAGGGAAAAGGAGCAGGATACGCACGGAACATAGGACTCTCCCACGCCCGTGGCAAATGGATTATCTTTGCAGATGCAGATGATTTCTTTACAGCCAATTGTTTTACTATCTTAAACGAATACATGGACAGCCCCCATAAAGTCATCTATTTCAATGTACGTTTTGTCATGTCCGATGATCCGTCCCAAGAAAGCCGACGCGGAACTTACTATACCAACTTCTTCAATGATGTAAACCCGGAAAACAAACTGCGATACCAATCTCAAGTTCCTTGGGGCAAAATGATAAGGCGCAGCTTCCTGTCAACATTCCACATTCAATTCGATGAAACAAGAATAGCCAACGATGTGTATTTTTCATGCCTTGTCGGTATATATGCCCCCAAAGTAACCACAGACAGAAGAATCATTTATTATTGTACCGAATCCGACCAGTCCCTTGCTATGTCCAAACAAGACCGCGAGAGTTTAATCATACGGTTCAACGCAAGCATGAAATGCAACAGACTGTTGCGACAAGAAAAAATCCACTATTACCTGTCACCACTTCCGTGGTGTATCCCTTCGGCAAAAACAAAAGAATGGCTCCCCGCCAAATACTTTTTTGAATACCTGTTTTTCTTCCGCCTGCAAGCATTCAAAGAATTATATTATGCTTTTTCCGCTATCCTATCACATATGAATGAACCGGCTACAAAAGAAACCGACAACCAATGTAACAAGAAAACTACCAACCTAAAGGAATAATATTCATTACACAAGAAGATTCAGAGATACCACCTTCCCCATATCTTATAATACAATTTGATCAGATTAGCGTATTTATACAATATGTGATGTCTGTAAATCCCCCAATTCAAAAGCAGAGAAAAAGGATAGAACAAATTCAATTCGTACAAAACCTCCATAGGCCGGAACTCTCTGCAATGCTTCCTTATCAAATTTCTTTTAAACTTATCTATCGCATCATTACTTTCCCTTGTAACCCCTATTGCAGCAGCATTATACACCACCGGCATCAGCTTGTTCAAAATGAAACAGATATTTTCGGCATACAGTTCCTGTTCCATGTGCTCATTAAAAACGGTCAAGATAAAAATAAAATCCTTTGCCGGCTTGTCAAAGTCCGTTTTCGCCCTATTCATGGTTGAGAAAGGATTTGAACGCCTGTAGAAATAAGTAAAAGAATTGACGGAAGCAAACATTTCCACCTTTTTATACAGAAAATAGCACCACAAAAAGTCCTCAAACAAAATGCCCGTCCTGAAATAAATGGCATTCTCTGTCAGCACCTCCTTTCTGATCAATCTGTTGACCGGAGTGGATGTTATTTTCGAATCCAGAAACAGCTTGTTGATACGTATCCGTCCTTCCGTATATCTTTGCAAATCACTGTTTTTGTTTTCCATCCCTTCTGAATAAGAATCCCCCTGCACCAAGTCAACCCCCGGATATCTTTTCGTTTCCTCCCATAATTTCTCCAGACAATTCTCATAAAGCATATCATCCGAATCTATAAAAAAAAGATAACCACCCCGGGATAGTTCTATTCCCTTGTTCCTTGCCGCAGAGACTCCTTCATTCCTCTCATTTCTCACGATTCTAAAACTGATGTTCCCTTTATATCCGGCCAGCTTTTCCTCTATCAGGCACATACTGTTATCCGGAGAGCAATCATCAATGATGATACACTCAAAACAATCAAAAGTTTGGTTGATTATGGAATCAAGACATTCTGATACGTATTTTTCCACCTTGTAAACCGGCATCACCACCGTTATCTCTTTCATCATTATCTGCTAATCATTATAAAATGCAATATTCGCAAAAACAAATGATACTCACAACATTCCAAAGACTTTAATTACTAAATATACCCATCTTCATCCCTTGAAACCCACTCTTTACTCCGAATACAGCCGACATTCCATAAAAAAACGGATATGGACAGGAATTTCAACAACTTCTTATTGGATATATAAAAAGAATACACTATTTTTACGGAAAAACAAATCAGGGGAATGAAAATAGTATATGTATACGACTCTATAGCCCGTATAGGAGGCATGGAGCGGATTTTAACGGATAAGATGAATTACTTGGCCGAAATTTATGGGCACAAGGTCTATCTTATCACTTCTTCCCAAGGCAATCATCCTCTTTCTTTCCCTTTATCCGACAAAGTGGAACATATCGATCTGGATACAAAGTTTCATTTGCAATACCAGCATCCGCTTCTCGAACAATTGAAAGTGGGATGGACTTTGAACCATAAATTCGAACAAAAATTAAAAAAAGAGATCAAGTTCATCAATCCCGATATCATATCAGGAAATACCAGTTTCAAAGCGGATTTGATCTGTAAATTAAACTGCAAGGCAAAGAAAATCATTGAATCGCATTGCGCCAAAATATACACCCGGATACCTGCAAACCGCAAAAAGAGTTTTTTTAAAGATATAAAAGACAGATACGTCAGCTACCAATGTTTCCGTGATGTAAAACGATACAGCGATGCTATAGTAACACTGACACAAGGAGATGCCGCCATGTGGGGACAACATCCGAATATACATATCATTCCGAACACCACCTCTATTGATATACAAACAATCAGCTCTTGTGAAGCTCCCCGTGTAATAGCGGCAGGCAGACTGACCTGGCAAAAAGGATTCGACAGACTGATCGACGCATGGAATATCGTGCAGAAACGCCATCCCGACTGGATACTGGATATATTTGGTGAAGGATTTTATAAGGATAGCTTAGCCCGGCAGATTAAAGACAGAAAGCTGGAACACTCCATCACAATTCATCCTTTTACACAAAACATAACGCAAGAATACCTGAACAGTTCCATTCTGGCCCTAAGCTCCAATTACGAAGGTTTTGGACTGGTCTTGATCGAAGCCATGAGTCTGGGTATTCCTTGTGTTTCTTTCGACTGTCCTTTTGGCCCATCGGAAATCATCAGAAACCAGGAAGACGGACTCCTCGTCAAAAACGGAAACATACAAGGATTTGCCAACGCTCTTTGCCACTTGATAGAACATGAAGCAGAAAGAAAAGCTTTTGGCAAAAGAGCTAAACAAAATATAAAACGCTACTCACTCCGAAACATCATGCCGCAATGGGAAATGTTGTTTCATAAACTGACTGAAAAATGACCATCGTTTATCTATACACAGCACTATGCACCGTGGGAGGCGCAGACCGGAGCATCATCCAAAAAGCGAACTATCTGGCTGACGAAATGCATCAGGATGTATTTATTATCACAGATTCACAAAAAGAACGACCGCCCGTTTTCCCGATATCTCCCAGAATCAGGCACATTGACATAGCGATTGATTTTGACAGACAGTATCATCACAACCTGTTAGTAAGAGGGTATTATTATTTTACCCTGATGTACCTGTACAGAAAGAAGCTGGAGTATTGGCTGAAAACCTTGAAGCCGGATATCGTCATCAGCACATTGGGCCGAGAATTGGATTTTCTGACACAACTGGACGATGGAAGCGTAAAAATAGGAGAATCCCATATAGCTAAACCGTACACTCGTAACCTGCATCTGATGGAACAACGGGGATTCCCATACAAGCAAATCGCACGGCATTGGAGAAAGAAACAGGAGGAAGCTGTAAAAAAACTGGACGCACTGGTTGTTCTGACACAACATGATGCGGATAATTGGAAAGAAGTGAAGAAGGCTTGTGTCATACCAAACTTCTTACCTTTCTCACCCCAAAAAGGGAGTTCCTGCCTGGAAAAAAGAATCATCAGCATAGGAAGATACAGCGAACAGAAGGGGTATGACCGCCTGATTGAAGCTTGGATCAAAGTCAATCGGAAGCATCCCGACTGGCATATCCGCATTTACGGAGAAGGACAGGATAGGAACAGTCTGCAAGAGCTTATTGAAAAGCATCATATAGAAAACAGTTTTTCACTATGCCCTCCGACAAAAAACATTCAAGAAAAATATCTGGAAAGTTCCATATACGTCATGAGTTCACGATTTGAAGGATTACCGATGGCACTTCTGGAAGCGATGGCATGTGGTGTTCCCTGCATTTCATTCGACTGTCCATACGGACCTGCCGAGATTATCACTCCGGAAGAAGACGGAATACTGGTGAAGAACGGAAACACGGACGAACTGGCTGACGCGATATGCCGGCTGATAGAGGATACGGACAAACGCATACGGATGGGAAAGCAGGCCCAAAAGAATATCCAACGTTATTTACGCGAAGAAGTGATGAAACTGTGGGATGAACTATTCAACACTTTAACAACTACCCGACTATGAATATCATCTATCTCCTTTTCCACGGACTATCCCCTTACAGCGGCATCAGCAAAAAGATCCTGTATCAGGTTAAAGGCTTTGAAACATGTGGACACCGGGTCAGTTTATGCACATACAGCATAGCGGACAACGGCCACCGGGTAAGGATGATAAACGATGAAATAATAGACGACTACGGAACAGGCAAACCAGCTGCGGCGAAAAGGAGAGTTTCCTACCAATGCATATACCGCTATGCTGTAACACATCAAGTGGAATTAATCTACGTACGCTCTTTCCATAATGCAAATCCGTTCACCATCCGGCTGTTCAGCAAACTAAGGAAAGCCGGAATTAAAATAGCGATGGAAATACCCACCTATCCTTACGACAGCGAATACACCGGTTTTCCACTGACCACACGCCTGGGGATACAAGTGGATAAAGTATTCCGAAAGACACTGGCAAAACACGTGAACGCCATCGTCACTTTCTCAGACTATCACCGTATATTCGGCCAACGTACCATTCAGATATCCAATGGAGTTGACTTTGATTCCATCCCGCTGAAAAAGATGCTTTCTAAAAATACCTCTGTCATTCATCTATTAGGAGTGGCCGAAGTACATTATTGGCACGGTTACGACCGCCTGATAGACGGTTTGGGTAAATATTACCAAAACCCGGCAAACACAACCGTATTTTTCCACATCGCAGGCGGTATATGGAAATCCGAAATGCATGACTCACAACACGCTCCCGGATTTTATGAACTTATCAACAAATATCATATAGAGAAATATGTCATCTTCCACGGACAAAAAATGAATGAGGAACTAGACGAATTATTCAACGAAGCAGACTTTGCCATCGGCAGTCTGGCACGCCACCGCAGCGGCATCGACAAAATCAAAACATTAAAAAACAGAGAATATGCAGCACGGGGAATACCTTTTGTATATTCAGAAACAGATGGAGACTTTGACAAGATGCCTTATATACTGAAAGTTCCAGCCGATGAAAGTCCCATAGATATCCGCCGGCTTATCCGGTTCTATATGGAACTGGATCTGTCTCCTTGCAGAATAAGGGATTCCATTAAAAACCTGTCATGGAAAGAACAAATGATGAAAGTAATAAACAACCTGTAATACTCCCGCCTATGATCCGAATCGCCTATTGTACCCCCTCTCTCCATATCCCCGGAGGAGTGGGAAGGGTACTGACCACCAAAGCCAATTATCTAGCGGAGAATGGTAATTATGACATATATATTTTGCTGACTGACGGAAAAGGCAAGCCTCCCTGCTATACTTTATCGCCCAAAGTAAAAATCATCCAACTGAATATAGACTTTGAAGAATTATGGGAACTTCCTCTTTGGAAAAAAGTGCCGGTTTATCTGAAAAAACAAAGAATATACCGACGCAAGCTCTCTGCCGCCTTGTCTCACCTCAAACCGGACATCACAGTTTCTTTGCTACGACGGGAAATAAACTTTATCACTTCCCTCAAAGATGGAAGCAAAAAGATAGGGGAGCTACACGTAAACCGGAAAAACTATCGTAACTTTGAAAAGAACGAAAGCAACTTCATCAAGGAACTTTTTGCCAAATTATGGATGAAAAGTCTGGTGAGGCATTTAAAAAAGCTGGACAAGTTCGTTGTACTGAGTGAGGAAGACAGAGCCAACTGGCCCGAACTGCAAAATGTAAAAGTTATCAGCAACCCTCTACCCTTTCAATCCGGAACATTCAGCGACTTGAACAATAAACGGATAACCGCAGCCGGAAGATATACTTATCAAAAAGGATTCGATTTGTTACTGGAAGCATGGAGCAAAGTCTGTAACCGGCATCCGGACTGGGAATTACATATATATGGCAAAGGAGACAAGACTACATATCAAGTACTGGCCGGAAAATGGAAATTAAAGAACCTTTTTCTTGAAAATGCAACCCCGGATATGCTCTGTAAATACCATGAAAGTTCTATCTTTGTATCAAGTTCCAGATTTGAGGGATTCGGAATGGTCATAGCGGAAGCAATGGCGTGCGGAGTACCTGCCGTGTCATTCGCCTGTCCGTGCGGACCTAAAGACATCATCCGGGACGGGGAAGACGGACTATTGGTCGAAAATGGAAAAACAGAAGAACTGGCCGAAAAAATAAATTATCTGATTGAGAACGAACAAATAAGAAAAGAAATGGGGAAAAAAGCCCGCATCAATGTACAACGTTTTGCTGAAGATGTAATAATGCAACAATGGATTCAGCTATTCAACAACTTATTAAACGGAACAAAACAATGAAAACAGATTCCCCCTACGACAGAGGAGACATCCATATAAATAAAAACGACAAAGTGCTGGAGATAGGTCCGGGCCATAATCCGACATATCGCTCCAACGTGATAGTCGAAAAATTTATTGACACCAATTACCACCGCTGCGGTGACGTGAAAATATACCCGCATCAGACCTTTGTACATGCCGATGGAGAAAAACTGCCCTTCAAAGACAAGGAGTTTGACTACGTAATATGCAATCAGGTATTGGAACACGTGGAACATCCCGAAGCTTTTGTCAAGGAATTATGCAGGGTAGCCCGACGGGGATACATAGAAACTCCCAGTCTGCTGGGCGAATACTTGTTTCCCAAAAAATCACATAAATGGGTTATATTGGATATAGACAACAAACTGGTCTTCTATGAAAAGAACAAGATGCCGGGAAACTATGAAAACGACTATGGAGAATTATTCCTGAATTATCTGCCTTTCCAATCCCTCCCCTACAAACTGCTGTGGCTGACGGAAGGAGATATAACCTTGAACCGTTATGAGTGGAAAGATGAAGTGGAGATACTAGTCAATCCCGAAGATGAATACTACTCCTCTTTCTTCCTCAACAAATGGAACCGGGAAATGGTGGAGAAACTATATCCCCGCCGTTCCGCCCTGACGGAAATGAAGAAGATGATTCAAGCCCTGTTCTATATCCTCAAAAACAAATTCAAATCACGATTCAGTAATCACCGGAATCCGGTCACACTGTCCGAATATATAAAAACGCATGAAGTGGTACGCTGACTATTTATCCATCTATGACAAGCCTTTCACCCAAGCCCCACAAGCGGTTATCAACCAAGTGAAAGACAAGATCCGGCAGCTTGCAACTCATGCTCCGCTGGTTTCGGTGGTCGCCATCGCCCATAATGAAGAAAAGAGGATATTGAGCTGCCTGTGGTCTTTATGTGAAAACCAACATAACTATCCTGTAGAAATACTAGTCATCAATAATCATTCTACCGACCACACCGAAGAGGTACTAAAAGAATTAGGAGTCACTTACTTCAATGAATACCGGAAAGGTCCCGGTTTTGCCCGGCAATGCGGACTGAACCATGCCCGGGGGAAGTATCATCTCTGCATAGACGCCGACACACTTTATCCGCCCCAGTACATCAGTACCATGATAAAGGTCTTACAGGACAAAGAAGTGGCAGGTGCATACGCCCTGTGGAGTTTTCTTCCTAATGAACATCATTTAGGACTTTTCTTCTATGAAACACTACGTGATCTCTATTTGAAAATACAAAATCTGAACAGACCGGAACTCAATGTACGTGGAATGGCTTTTGCCTTCCACACGGAAACAGCCCGGAAAGAAGGATTCCGGACAGACATACTCCGCGGAGAAGACGGCTCCCTGGCACTGGCATTGAAAAAATACGGAAAATTAAGATTCGTCACCGCCCGCAAAGCCCGTGTCCTTACCGGCTATGGTACTGTCTCGGCCGACGGATCCCTGTTTAGCAGTTTCAAAAAACGAGCCATAAAAGGTTTAAGAAGCTTCACGGCTCTTTTCTATAGCAAAAACAATTACGAGGACGAAGATTCTAACCTGATAAAGTAACGACAGATGAAAATAGCAATAGAAGCCCAACGCATCTTCAGAAAAGAAAAGCATGGCATGGACTATGTAGCTCTGGAAACCATCCGGGAACTGCAAAAGATAGACAAACAAAACGAATACTTCATACTGGTCAGCCCGGGGGATGATATTTGTTTGCAGGAATCCGCCAACGTGCATATCGTGACCGTCAACTGGCCGTCCTATCCGCTTTGGGAACAGATAGGACTGCCGTTGGCTTTGAGAAAAATCAAACCCGACCTGCTGCACTGCACAAGTAACACTGCCCCTGTGTATGGAAACATTCCACTGGTGCTTACACTGCACGACATTATCTTTCTAGAAAAAAAACAAGGCAAGAACCAGTCCATGTACCAAAGACTGGGACGTTTCTACCGAAGAATCATTGTTCCCCAAATTCTTACTAGATGCAAAAGAATCATTACCGTTTCTCATTTTGAATGCAACCGCATCAGTCATTTCCTGCACATTGACAGACAACTGCTTGTCGCCGTACACAACGGCTATTCACAACATTTCATACCCATACGGAACGCACAAGCCACCACTGCCCGATACATAAAGAAACATCCTTACCTGTTCTTTTTAGGAAATACCGATCCCAAGAAGAATACGGCAAGGGTATTGCAGGCATACGGTATTTATTTAAAAAAATCCCGTCAGCCCCTTCCCTTGCTTATCGCCGACCTGAAAGAAGAGATCATAGACGAATATCTGAACCGGCAAGGATTACAAGAAATAAAAAAAATGCTGTATCATCCCGGATACATTCCAAACACAGAACTACCCGCTGTTTATAGTGGAGCATCCGTCTTTATATACACGTCTTTACGCGAAAGTTTCGGCATCCCCATTCTGGAGGCGATGGCCTGCGGAACTCCCGTCATCACCTCAACCACTTCCGCCATGCCCGAAATCACAGGACCGGAGGGTATTCTGGTCAATCCGTTCGAACCGGAGGAAATTGCTTCCGCCCTCCTTCATTTAGAAGAAAATGCGGAATTCTATGAGTCACAAACTGCATATGGATTAGAAAGAGTCCGTCGGTTCTCATGGGAGAACACAGCCAGAGAAATATTGACAATATATAAAGAAATACTAGCATGAACACCCTTGAAATCCTCTTCTTCATCCTCCTGTTCATTGTATTCTACACCTATGTGGGATACGGAATCCTGTTGTGGATATTGGTAAAAATAAAACAAAGTTTTCTTTTCTTCTACGATACGGACGAACCGGAGCAAGAAACCTGCCGGAACGGCAACAACACCGCCCTGCCCGAAATCACCCTGTTCATCACCGCCTATAATGAGGAACAGGTAGTAAACGGAAAGATGAAAAACTGCCACGAACTGGATTATCCCAAAGAGAAACTGCATATCGTATGGGTAACGGACGGCAGCAATGACCGAACCAATGAAAAATTAAAAGCGTATCCCGATGTCACCCTATTGTTCGTCCCCGAAAGAAAAGGAAAAACAGCCGCTATGAACCGGGGAATGGGATTTGTCACCACGCCTTTGGTCATATTCACAGACGCCAATACATTTATTAATCCGCAGGCCGTTCGCGAGATAGTAAAATGTTTTAACCATCCGCAGGTGGGATGCGTGGCAGGAGAAAAACGGGTAGACATGTACAGTACCGGAGGAGCTGTTTCCGGAGGAGAAGGATTGTACTGGAAATATGAATCATGGCTGAAAAAAATGGATTATCAGCTCTATTCCGCCATAGGTGCTGCCGGAGAATTATTTGCCATCCGCACCCCGTTATATGAGGAAATGCCTGAAGATACCCTACTGGATGATTTTATGCTGTCCCTGCGTATCGCCATGAAGCAGTATACGATAGCATATTGTGATACGGCATATGCCTTGGAAAGCGGATCGACCGATATGAAAGAAGAAGAGAAAAGAAAAATACGTATCTCAGCAGGAGGATTGCAGTCCGTCTATCGTTTGAAAGAACTGCTAAATCCTCTACGTTATGGAATCCTCAGTTTTCAATATGTCTCCCACCGCGTACTGAGATGGTCGGTAACCCCGGTTGCCTTGTTTCTGCTCTTTCCCCTGAATATCCTGCTGGTTGTCTGTAGTGAGAGCCATCCGGTTTACTTTCTTTTTCTTCTGCTGCAATCCGCATTCTACCTCGGGGGAGTTTATGGCAGCTTCCTGTCTGCCAAGTCCGTAAAGAACAAATTGCTTTATATTCCCTACTATTTCCTGTTCATGAACATCAATGTGATAAAAGGTTTCTTCTATTTGAAAAGACATGCCGGCGGAACATGGGAAAAATCCCGCAGGGCATAATATTTACTCACCAAAATATTTTTCTATCATCTCACGCAAAGCGGGAGCCATAATCGGCTTGGCCATATAATCGTCACATCCGGCTTCAAAAGCCTTGTCACGGTCACTGTCATACGCATTGGCGGTAAGAGCTATGATGGGAAGTGTCCCCCCTTTCAGACGAATTCTTCTGGTAGCTTCCAAACCGTCCATAACAGGCATCTTTATATCCATCAAAATCATATCGGGCCGGCAACCCTCAAATTTCTCAATAGCCTCCTGCCCATCGTGGGCACGGTAAACTTCATACTCCTTTCTTAAAATTATAGATAATAAGAGGTAATTACTTTCCGTATCTTCAGCTACCAAAATCTTTTTCATTTCTTCTTTTCATTGATTACCTTGCAAAATTACGATATAAAATGATATAAACAATATTTTTTTTGTATATTTGCTGTCAGTAACAAATATCACGCATCTAAATTCGCTAAGAGAAACAGTATATTGAGAATCATACTATTAATATGAAAATTCCGAGTAATATATTGCACGATAAGCAGTATGCAGACAAAATTCTGGAAATTACGGCTGATACTATGTTTTTCGTATATAAAGACGGCACCTGTTTAGACTTCAAGGCTAATACGACGGACTTCTTTATAAAAGAACAAGATATTATAGGGAGAAATATATTCTCTTATTTCCCTGTGGAAACGGCACGGGAGATGTATGCGGAATTCACCAAAGTACGGGCAGGAGACAAACTTTCCGCACGGAATTACAAATTAATATTGGAAGATGACGTAAAATACTACAAATGTATTATCAGCAAGTATGATGAGGAGCATTTTCTTTTTCAATACAGGGATATCACAGGCCGGAGTGTCGTCAGGCTGAAACTGGAAAAAAAGCAAAAAGATTTGTGCGAAATAGAAAAAGCCGCAAGAATAGGATTATGGGCATACGATTCGTCCACACGGTTCTTCACTTATTCGGGATACACCCGGATATTCTGTAACGATGAGGAACAGAAACAGATTTCCATAGATGAATACATGAACTATATGCACCTTGATGACAAGGCCCGTTTCAGTCAATGGCTGGAAGAAAATCTGAAGGAGAAGGATGCTTCCAATACCATAAACTACAAACTCCTTATTGACGGAAAGACCGTCAACATGAGAATAAAAACATATCATAAAGAGGTATATATGCAAAGGACCGTATTGGAAGGATATATACAGAACACATCCGAGATTGTTTGGAAAGCAGAACGCTCCAACCAGCTGAAATCTGCCTTCCTTGCCAATATGAGCCATGAAATCCGTACACCGTTGAATGCCATTCTAGGATTCTCACGCATTATAGCTGAAACGGAAAACGCCGAGGAAAGATTGCAGTATTACGATATTGTAGAAAAAAACAACATGCGCCTGCAGGAACTTATCAACGAGATTTTGGACCTGTCGAAGATTGAATCGGGCATGATGGAATTCAACTATGCGCCTGTATCCCTTTATACTTTATGTGAGGATGTAAAAAACACGTATAGTTTCAGGTGTCAGCCTGGGGTGGAGCTTGTTTTCGAAGAGTCCGATCCGTCACTGGTTATCTCGACAGACAGGAACCGCTTGTTCCAGGTTTTCTCCAACCTGATAGGTAATGCTACAAAATTCACAGCCAAAGGTTCTATCAGCTTCGGATATAAATTGACGGAAAAAGAAATTGTTTTTCATATAGCCGATACCGGAAGCGGTATTTCCGATGACAAGATAGACAAGATATTCGACCGTTTCATCATGGCCAACAACCAGGTGCAAGGTACAGGACTGGGGCTTTCCATCAGCAAAATCATTGTAGAAAAGTTAGGAGGAAAAATAGCTGTACAATCAAAAATGGAAACCGGAACCACATTCACTTTTACATTGCCTTACATTTCAGCAAACGGAGATATGAAATGGGAGGAAAAACTTCCACCAGCTTCCGTTAAAGACAACAGCAGAACTTCCCATCAGGAGATGACCATCCTAGTGGCGGAAGACTATCAAAGCAATTATGACTTAATAGAGGCTATGATCGGAAAAATATACAAACTGGTGCATGCTCATGACGGCATGGAGGCTATCATATTCTATGAACAATACAAACCCGACTTGATTTTGATGGATATAAAAATGCCTAACATCAATGGTCTGGACGCCACCAGAGCCATCCGGGAAATGTCTGCCGACGTACCTGTCATCGCTGTAAGCGCATACGCATATGAAAAAGACAAAATAGCTGCCATAGAAAGCGGATGCAATGATTTTTTAACCAAACCGGTATCTGCCGACTTATTGAAAATGACTATAAACAAGTATCTAAAACAAAAGTAATTTATGGGAAGATTAGCCGTATACAAATTTGCCTATTTTTTATCTATCCTGTTCACAATCTTCATTCTGGGACTTTCCATCTTCGCTTATTTCTCAGGTAAAATAAATCCGGTAGAGAATATGTTCGCCGCGTACGTTGCTTTAAGCAAACCTATACTGGTGGTTGTCAATACGATATTATTTACTTACTGGCTCATCAGACTCCGGTATTGGTTATGGATTCCATTGACGGGGCTGATGGTAAACTACGAATACATCACTTCCATGTACCAAATTTATAACCCTACCAAGTATGCTAACGAAAACAGACTGAAAATAGTGACTTACAATGTCCACTCATTTGGAAATGAAATCACGGGATTCTCCGCCAAAGAGTTTGCCGAGATGATGAACAAGGAGGAAACGGACGTACTTTGTTTTCAGGAATATAGAGGTAATGGCGACTTTACGGAACAGGATTTACAGAATACGTATGCTAAAACATTCCCTTACTCGTTTATCCCCGAAGGATTGAGTCAGGCCATTTACAGCCGCTACCCCATCAAACAGTCACAAACAATAGAATTTCCAAATACCAATAACGGAGCCATCTGGGCCGACCTGGATGTAAAAGGTATGACGATACGCATCATCAACGTGCACATGCAGACTACCAACTTTGACAGAATGCGTTCCAAAGCAGCACAGGCTCGGGGAGCACAAGATGAGGAACAGGAAAGAGCCATTTATCTGGACTATTCTGACAACTTCCGGGAAAATACTGTCAGACGTGCCGGACAGGCTGAACAAATCAGTTCGCTAATCAATGCCACGGAATATCCCTTGATTGTATGCGGTGACTTCAATGACCCTCCGGGAACTTTTACTTATGAAACGCTGAAAAGCGGCTTGAAAGACGGATTTCAAACCGCAGGAGAAGGGTACGGAGCCACTTACCGGGGGGTTCACCATTTACTACGGATAGACTACTTGTTCCATTCCACCTTATTGGAAGGTATAAAATATAAGGTGATTCCTTATGATATGAGTGACCATAACCCGGTATATCTGGAGGTGGGACTTTGATAAATCACTTCTTCAAAGCTACCGAGAAAAAGAAAGTGGAACCTTTCCCCTCTTCAGACTCAAACCATAAATGCCCACCATTCTTAACAGCGAAATCCTGACATAACAACAAGCCTAATCCGGAACCTTCCTCATTATTCGTTCCGTATTTGCTGAAATGAGTTTCCGTGTTCAACAATTTCTTTTGATCTTCCTCACCCATGCCTTTTCCAGTATCTTTTACACTGACTATGACTTTATCACCCTCTATTCCAGCATTAACCAGAATTTCGGAATCATTATAGCTGAACTTGATCGCATTGCTGAGAAGATTACGCAAGATAGTCTTCATCATATCCATATCGGCATGTACCTCAATCTTTCCGTGCACCGGGAAGTTCACCTTTATATTCTTCATACCGGCTACCAGATTGAAAATTTCGATAACCGAAGCAATATTCCCCACAATATCAAAGTCCTGATAAACGACATTCAGCTTGCCTATCTGGCTTTTAGTCCATTTCAGCAAATTATCCAGCAAAGAGAAAACATCCTCCGTACTTTGATTGGCCATGCTCAGCATATCAAACATTTCCTTACCGATCTGTTCGGACGGAAGACTGAGTATCAACATATTGAGCACCATCTTAATGGATCCCATGGGTGAACGCAGGTCATGCGCGATAACAGAATATAACTTGTCGCGCCCCATAATAATCTTACGCAGTTCTTCCGTCTGCTCCATGATGATCCGTTTGGCGGCAACCAGGGATATCTGATGAGTAACACGGATCACAAGCTCTTCCTTATTAAAAGGTTTGGATATAAAATCATTCGCACCTACCTTGAAACCCTTCACTATATCGGCGGTGGTATTCAAAGCTGTCAGAAATATAATAGGAATATGTTGTGTTTCCGGATCGGCTTTCAATCGTTCGGCAACTTCAAAACCATTCATCTCGGGCATCATGACATCCAACAAAATCAAATCGGGGCGGGCATTGACCGCCTGAGATAATGCCTCCTTTCCATTACCGGCAGTTATCACCTTAAACTTCTCGTTTGTTAACAACACTTTTAACAACAAGACATTAGAAACCACATCATCCACAACTAAAACAGTGTACTCAGAATGACTTATTACAACATTTACATCCGATGTCATAGGTATATATTATTTAGCCAGAACACTTTTAAAATAATCAATCACTTTCGTCAGCCCCTCTTCCAGATGAATGTGAGGCTCCCAATCCAGCTTTTCTCTTGCCAGAGTAATATCCGGCCTGCGCTGACGAGGGTCATCATGAGGTAAAGGTTCGAAAATAATGTTAGAATGAGAACGGGTCAGTTCCAGTATCTTCTGAGCCAGTTCAAATATGGAAAATTCGCAAGGGTTACCGATATTCACCGGTCCTGTGAAATGATCTTCCGTAGCCATCATACGCATCATTCCTTCCACCAGATCATCTATATACTGAAAACTACGCGTCTGTTTTCCGTCTCCATAAATGGTTATATCTTTATCTTGCAATGCCTGTACCACAAAATTGGAAATTACACGTCCGTCATCGGTCAGCATATTAGGGCCATACGTATTGAATATGCGGATTATTTTTACCAAAACACCATGTTGACGGTAATAATCCATGCACAAAGTTTCGGCACAACGTTTTCCTTCATCATAACAAGACCGGTAGCCTATGGGATTCACATTCCCCCAATCTCCCTCCCTCTGGGGATGCGACAACGGATCACCATACACCTCACTGGTAGAAGCCTGAAGTATTTTTGCTTTGTTACGCTTCGCCAGTCCCAACATATTAAACGTGCCGAAGACAGCCGTCTTCGCCGTTTTGATAGCATCATGCTGATAATGTATAGGAGAGGCGGGACATGCCAGATTGTATATCTCGTCCACATCCGTCCAAAACGGATTAATTATATCGTGTTCTATCAGTTCAAAGCGCGGATGCCCGGTCAGGTAACTTATATTCTCTTTACTCCCCGTGAAAAAGTTGTCTAAACATATAACAATATTACCTTCCTCTATCAGACGAGTACATAGATGTGACCCTATAAATCCTGCGCCTCCCGTTACTAGGATTCTTTTCATTCCCCTTATTTTTACTTTATTTTATGTTTAGCAAAAATAATTGATTCCCTTCACTTGTGCAAACATTTAAAACAAGATTATTCGTTATCTTTGCAAATACTTTGTCAAAATGAGATTTATATGAAGAAATATCCTTGTGTATTAAGTATAGCAGGCTCCGATTGCAGCGGAGGAGCCGGTATACAGGCTGACCTGAAGACAATCTCCGCCTTGGGTGGTTATGCTGCGACAGCCATTACTGCAATCACCGTACAAAACACTTTGGGAGTACGTGCCATACATCCCGTACCACCGGTATATGTGCGTGGCCAGATAGAAGCCGTAATGGAAGATATCCGTCCGGATGCTGTTAAAATAGGTATGATTAATGATGTGGAAATAGTCAAGACCATAGCCTCCTGCCTTCGTACATACCGGCCCCGCTTCGTTGTGTTCGATCCGGTCATGGTATCGACCAGCGGACACCGGCTGATAGAAGAGGACGCCATCAGTGCACTGACCCGGGAACTGATGCCTCTGGCCAGCCTGATTACACCCAATCTGAGTGAGGCGGAAGTATTGACGGAACACCGCATAGGCTATGTGGACGAAATGAAAGCTGCCGCATCGGAATTATTAAAGTTCGGTTGCGGATCCGTTTTACTGAAAGGAGGACATTTGGAGGGCGACAAGATGTGCGATGTATTACAAATAGTTGGAGAAGACAAGCCTCATCTCTTTATTTCAGACAAGATAGAAAGCAAAAACACACACGGAACAGGATGCACTCTTTCTTCCGCCATTGCTACTTTTCTGGCACTGGGATATGATATGCCGCAGGCCGTAGAACATGCAAAAGCATATGTCACCAAAGGCATCCACGCCGGGAAAGACGTGCATATAGGCGAAGGACACGGTCCGCTGAATCACTTTTACGCACCTGTCCCGATGAAAATAATGAAATAATTTGTCTATGCGCTAATTACCATGCGGTACATAACGCAGCATATTAGCAAATTGCCTCATTATTATTCCGTAGTTCCGAAAGAAATAATTAACTTTGCAACGTTTTTAAACCAAAATAGGAAAAATATGAAAGCATTTGTATTCCCCGGACAGGGAGCACAGTTTGTAGGTATGGGTAAAGACCTGTACGAAAACTCGGCTTTAGCCAAAGAACTTTTTGAAAAAGCAAACGACATTTTAGGATACCGTATCACAGACATCATGTTTGAAGGTACTGACGAAGACTTGCGCCAGACTAAGGTAACTCAGCCTGCCGTTTTTCTGCACTCGGTAATTTCCGCTCTTTGCATGGGTGATGATTTCAAACCTGAAATGACTGCCGGACACTCGCTAGGCGAATTTTCCGCATTGGTTGCAGCCGGAGCATTGTCTTTCGAAGATGGTCTGAAACTGGTTTATGCACGTGCTATGGCTATGCAGAAAGCTTGTGAGGCACAACCCTCTACGATGGCTGCCATCATTGCGTTGCCTGACGAAAAAGTAGAAGAAATCTGTGAAGCGATTTCTAAAGAAGGAGAAGTGGTAGTGGCTGCCAATTATAACTGCCCGGGACAAATTGTCATCTCAGGTTCTATCGAAGGGATCAACAAGGCTTGCGAGCAAATGAAAGCTGCCGGTGCTAAACGCGCCCTGCCGTTGAAAGTGGGAGGCGCCTTCCACTCTCCGCTGATGAACCCCGCCAAAGTGGAACTGGAAGCTGCTATCAACGCTACTGAAATTCATACTCCGAAATGCCCAGTATATCAGAATGTGGACGCTTTACCTCACACAAATCCCGCTGAAATCAAGGCAAATCTGGTGGCTCAGCTCACCGCTTCCGTACGCTGGACCCAGACTGTGAAGAATATGGTTGCCGATGGTGCCGATGACTTTACTGAATGCGGACCGGGTGCTGTACTGCAAGGACTGATCAAGAAAATTGATGGATCGGTCAACGCACACGGTATTGCTTGATAAATAAATTTCAGTTATTATAAATTTTATACGGATTACCGGAATATGCTGAGTAATCCGTATTTTTTTATGGCATTTCACAAAAATATTCGTAAGTTTGTCGGTATCTAAACGAGATCAGACTATGAATGAATTTAAATATAACATTGGTTATGCCCTGAGCGGAGGATTTATAAAAGGATTTGCCCATTTGGGGATTATGCAGGCTTTGCATGAACATGGCATCAAGCCGGAAATACTTTCCGGAGTAAGTGCAGGTGCTCTTGCCGCCGTCTTCTATGCCGACGGCAAAGAACCTTTTCATATTGTTGAACTTTTTGAGCACCATTCATTCAAAGAACTGACCACTTTTTCTATCAACAAACAAGGTCTGCTGAAACTGGACAGTTTCATTGATTTCTTAAACAGCAACCTGGAGTCGAAAATGATAGAAGAACTAAAAATCCCCACTATTATTACCGCTACCGATTTGGATCACGGACGCATCGTTTCTTTTAAAAAAGGGAAAATAGCCGAAAGGCTGGCTGCTTCCTGCTGTATGCCTATCTTGTTTGCCCCCATACGCATCAACAATACATATTATGTAGATGGAGGAATCTTGATGAACCTGCCGGTAAGCCCCATCCGCAAAGAATGCGAGAAAGTGATAGCACTCAATGTAGACCCGCTGGTAGCAGATGAATATAGCAAGAATGTGGTAAGCATCGCACTCAGAGCCTATCATTTTATTTTCCAAGCCAATACACTGCCTCAAAAAGGGATTGCAGATTTGCTGATCGAATCATACGGACTGGAAGAATACAGCAACAGGGAGCTGGAAAGAGCCGAAGAGATATTCGAAAAAGGATACAATACGGCAACGGAACTCCTGGACAGATTACTCCTGGAGAATGGAACGATTTGGAGATAAACAAAAAAAAGAATAAAATGGATACACAAGAAAAAATTATTATCTATCAGGTATTCACCCGTTTATTCGGGAACAACAGCCTGCGTTGTAAGCCTAATGGTTCTTTGGAGGAAAACGGTTGCGGAAAAATGGCCGATTTCACGACAAAGGCTTTAAGCGAGATCAAAACACTGGGTGCTACACATATTTGGTATACAGGTATCATTGAACATGCTACCCAAACCAATTATACCCGCTATGGTATCAAACCCGATCATCCTGCAGTAGTAAAAGGAAAGGCCGGATCACCGTATGCCATCAAGGATTATTATGATGTAGACCCTGACTTGGCAACCAGTATCCCGGACCGTATGAAAGAGTTCGAGAATCTGGTAAAACGAAGCCACAAAGCCGGATTGAAAGTCATCATTGATTTTGTCCCCAACCATGTAGCCCGCCAATATGGTTCAGACGCCAAGCCTGAAGGAGTAACCGATTTGGGTGAAAAAGATGATATGACAAAAGCATTCAGCCCCAACAATAATTTCTATTATATTCCAGATACAAAACTGGAAGGTAATATCGACCTGCACCGTGGCGCAGCGGAACCTTACATAGAATTTCCGGCAAAAGCAACCGGTAATGACCGTTTTGACGCATGGCCCAACTCCAATGACTGGTATGAAACTGTGAAACTGAATTATGGTATAGACTACATGAACGGTCATAGCCGCCACTTCGAACCGATTCCGGACACATGGGTAAAGATGCGTGACATCCTACTGTTCTGGTCTGCCAAAGGCATTGACGGATTCCGCTGTGATATGGCAGAAATGGTTCCTGTAGAATTCTGGGGATGGGTGATTCCGCAAATCAAAGCCGAACATCCGGAACTGATATTTATCGCCGAGATCTATAATCCGGGAGAATACAGGAATTATCTGTTCAATGGTAAATTCGACTATTTATATGACAAAGTAGGTCTGTATGATACGCTACGCGCCATTACCTGCGGATGGGAATCGGCAACTGCTATTCCACAACGCTGGCAAAGCTTGGGAGGTATCGAAAAACGAATGCTCAATTTCCTGGAGAATCATGACGAGCAGCGCATAGCTTCCGATTATTTTGCCGGAAACGGCTCGAAAGCCATCCCCGCAATGATTGTATCGGCTTGCATGAATACCAACCCAGTCATGATTTACTTCGGGCAGGAATTGGGAGAACATGGCATGGATACGGAAGGTTTCAGCGGGCGTGACGGAAGAACTACTATCTTTGATTACTGGAGTGTGGACAGCATACGCCGCTGGCGCAACGGAGGCAAGTTTGACAATAAATTCCTGAATGAGGATGAAAAGCAATTGAAACAATTCTATACCCGCCTGCTGAATATATGCAACAGTGAAAAAGCCATACGGGAAGGTGTGTTCTTTGACTTAACCTATGCCAATCTGGCCGGATGGGTGTTCAACGAACATAAGCAATACGCCTTTTTACGAAAACAGGATGATGAACTGATATTAATTATGGTCAACTTTGACTCCATACCGGCACGTTCAGCCGTCAATATTCCGCAACATGCGTTTGATTATTTAGGCATCCATCGTTATGGAGAATATGAGGCAACCGAATTGCTGACCGGAAACACAGAGAAGCTCACTCTTATGCCGGACAAAACAACTCCCGTATTACTAGATGGAATGAATGGAAAAATTCTGAAATTCAAGCTATAGTTTCCCACTACAGATTACTCAGATTAACACAGATACAGATTGAAATAATCAATAAATCGTATTTCAATCTGTGTAATCTGTAGTGAAAAAATATTTTAATTCTAGGAAAATACAAATTCTTTCATTGTCCTATCTCTTCAACAGACCAATTTTCAAGTTCAGTTTAAAATAATAGACTCCGTTCTCACGTTCCAGATATCCATATTTATCTTTTTCAGTGGAACTTTTCTCAAACCGGGAATTAACAAACAGGAAATCGGCAAAGACCTGACGGTCAGCCTTCTGATAACAAAGTATCTCTCCATTACCATCTACAAACAGAAAACCGGATATAGCAGAATCTATCCCATTAAAGATCTTGGCAGGACGCATTCCCAAAGCCAAAGCCATAAGAAACTGCTTCATCTTATATTCATAATAACTATGCTTATGAATCAATTCATCCTTTATTTTCAACGGATTGATTTGTTTGATTGCTTCTATCAGGTCACTAACTTTGGATATGCCATCCAAATGCATGACACGCAACATCTCGCCCAACATACGGGGAAAATGAAGATCTATCATGCAAAGATTACTGCGGAATACTTTATCGGCCACATCATTATATTTCAAGATTCCTCCCAAACGTTCTATCATCAACATACGCCCTGCCACATCATCTTCTTCACCAAAAGCATTAATTTTGTTTACGGTAGGAGTAGCGAATTTAACACCTGTCTGCTCGAACTTCAAATTGGCGGCACGCCCTCCATCCAACAACGGGAACATAGTCCCCAAACGGGAACGAACGCAAAAACCTACCAACGGGGCCTCTATACCGTAAAAAGCAACATAAAAATCAGTACGGTCATCCGTCTTTGCTTCCAAGTCATAAATGGCGACTTCATCCAAAAATTCTTCCACACCGTCGGGAGACATCACATCATTCTCGCGACTCTCTTTGACAGCAGCAAAAACCAACTCTGCCACAGCCGCAAAATCCTCACGAGGTATCTGCTTATCTATCTTTTCCCCACAAATACGTACGGTCGCCTCATCCTCCAGAATATAACGGCGTGTCCCGTCATGTTCCTCACGCTGTACCATCGCCACAGGAAACTTTTGCACTTCATTCCTTTTCACATCAGGCGTACCTGCATACACATATCCGTCCGCTAACAAGCGGAAAAAGGCGTAAAGCTCGCCCCACTCTCTCTTTGTCGCTTCAAATGCCATATATTTTCTCTTTTTACTATCGTCAGCTATTTTTTAACGGCTGCAAAGATACGCAAAAGAAGTCTTAAAAAACAGGTTTTCGAGAAATACAAATATTAAACAATGTTATATAGCATACTTTTTAAGTCTGATTATTTGCTATTTTCCAAAAAGTCCGTATCTTTGCAATGTGTTTTTCATAGTATTAGATTTAAGGTTAACAAAGGTTGGAGCAAGGCGTTGCTCCTTTTTTATTTTATCCCCCTTATTTTTATGATAAAACAAGTATTTCTTTTAATCCACAAACCTCGATCTATCTTAAATCAGTTCTCAACAAAATCCCTCCAATAGGATAATCAGGTAGAAATTTATGAAGGGAACACGGATGTCATTTATATTCCAATTGAACCGATGAATTAGCATTTATCAACAAATGTATCACAAATCACTGCATTTCTATAAACCTGTTCCTTATCCAGTTTGTTCTAAATGGCAAAGACAATCTTTATAAATGATAGAATCATGAAATTAAAAAAAGGAAGTATTGCATTACTAACATTGGCAGGTATGTTCTATATGAGCGTACAAAAAGCGGATGCATGCACGCGTGCCGTCTATATCGGACCGGACAATATGGTAATAACTGGACGTACAATGGATTGGAAAGAAGATATTATGAGTAATATCTATGTTTTCCCCAGAGGAATACAACGTGCAGGATATAATAAAGAAAATGCCGTGAAATGGACTTCAAAATACGGCAGCGTCATTGCAACAGGATATGATATAGGTACGTGTGACGGAATGAATGAAAAAGGATTGGTTGCCAGTCTGTTATTTTTGCCAGAATCCGTCTTTGACCGTCAGGGAGATACACGTCCTGTCATGGGAATCAGTATATGGACACAATATGTACTGGACAATTTTGCCACCGTACATGAAGCTGTCGAGGAACTGAAAAAAGAATCATTCCGCATTGATGCTCCCCACATGCCCAACGGTTCAGCTTCCACTCTTCACCTGGCTATTACAGATGAAACAGGAAATACAGCGGTTCTGGAATATCTGGACGGGAATTTAAGCATACACGAAGGAAAAGAATTCCAAGTGATGACCAATTCTCCACGATATGATTATCAGTTAGCTATCAATGATTACTGGAAAGAAATAGGAGGATTGCAAATGCTGCCGGGTACAAACCGTTCCAGCGACCGCTTTGTGCGTGCCTCTTTTTATATACATGCAATCCCTCAGACTCCGGACGCTAAAATAGCTGTACCCAGTGTACTCAGTGTGATGCGTAATGTATCCGTCCCCTTCGGAATTACCACACCGGACAAACCTCATATATCTTCCACCCGCTGGCGCTCTGTATCCGATCAGAAGAATAAAATATATTATTTTGAATCGGTCATGACTCCTAATCTATTTTGGTTGGATTTGAAAAAAATCGACTTTAGTCCCAAAGCCGGAATCAAGAAACTGCCTCTCACCAACGGAAAGATTTATGCAGGGGATGCCGTAAAAGATTTAAAAGACAGCGACTCATTCGTCTTTTTATTTCAAACCCCTGTGATGTAAAATAGTAAAATCAGTATGACGTTCATGCCTCATGAAAATCGGTTGAGAGCCTCGTGAACGTCATACATTTTTACGAATGTGCTCCCCCTCTGGCATTAAGTATCTTTTAAAATTCGTTGTTTTATAATAATACAAAAGCAATCATTTCCTCTCTGCTTCCTCATTACAAAAGAATAATTTATCTTTGAACGGATTTTAATATCCCATCAAAATCAGAACAAAAATAAAATAACTATGGAACAACCATCACTCAACGACCATAATAAACAGGAGTACCCTCCCATGCATACCACAGAGCATGTCATAAACAGGACAATGGTCAATCTTTTCGGATGCGGACGAGCAATATCCGCCCATATAGAACGCAAAAAAAGCAAGCTGGATTTTGCGCTGCAAACATGTCCGGAAGAAACGGATATTACAAGAATAGAAAACACCGTAAACGAAGTATTGCGAAGAAATTTGCCCGTTACAATGGAATTTATCTCTCAAGAGGAAGCTATAGGACGTTTTGACATGAAACGCTTACCGGAAAAAGCTTCCGAAACCGTACGGATTGTAAAAGTCGGCGATTACGACGAATGCCTCTGTATAGGTCAACACGTGAAAAATACGTCCGAAATAGGTACATTTAAAATTATAAGCTACGACTATAAAGACGGAATCTTCCGTATGCGGTTCAAGCTGATATAGAACGACTGTCAATCTGTCCCCTCTAAAATTACAAATTGGCAGTAGTCTTGACAATCAAATGTTTAAAGAGGCTTACCAACTTTTAATGCAAAGGTTTTAATCTTTAAGAAAACCTTTATAGGTTTAAAAGAGTGCAATATAAACCGCATATCATCGAACTAATGGTATGCGGTTTGCATTATGGATAGTGAATGACAAAACCGAAAGGTGAAGGAATTCAGAAATAAACAAAATGTTTAACCAAAACCTATAGGAGATTAAGATTATGATGCCAGTAAGAAGATCAAACCAAACATGGTTACCAAGTATTTTTAATGATTTCTTTGATAACGACTGGATGGTAAAAGCCAATGCAACAGCTCCCGCCATCAATGTTATTGAAAGTGACAAAGACTACAAAGTAGAAGTCGCCGCTCCGGGAATGACCAAAGAAGACTTCAAGATTCATATCAACGAAGACAACGACTTGGTTATCTCTATGGAAAAGAAAACAGAAAGTACTGAAGGTGATAAAGAAGGCAAGAAAGAAAGCCGTTACTTGCGTCGCGAATTCTCTTATTCTAAATTTCAACAGACATTGATCCTGCCTGATGATGTAGATAAAGATAAAATTGATGCAAAAGTAAACGATGGTGTATTAACTATCGAGCTGCCGAAGCGTACGCCGGAAGACAAAGAAAAAGCAGCTAAGGTTATCGAAGTTAAATAACATGCTCTCAAATTCAGAAAAGAGGGATTGCCTATGAAAGGGCAGTTCCTCTTTTGTTTTTATAAAAGTCCGTTTCTATTTACTATAGGTTCATCGTAACCTTACAACCCAAAGATATAAATCTTTCACCTGCAAGATCTATAATCTTCTGGGGGTAAGATCTATAATCTTCGCATTGCATCCTCCCTTCCCTATTCTGGTCCATATTGTCGGCTGTCTTTACGCACTATACCTCGCTAATGTCTACTTAACATATTTATCCAACACTTTTTCCAAGGCATTTTGTGAAACCGGCTTAGTCAGAAAATCATCGCATCCGGCTTCTATAGCTCTGTCTTTGTCGGACTCAAAAGCAAAGGCAGTCAAAGCGACAATAGGCACTTCTTTTGAATAAGAACGAATCAGGCGCATAGCCTCCAGCCCATCCATATGGGGCATCTTGATATCCATCAAAATCAAGTCAGGCTGATGTTCTTTAAATTGATTCACCGCATCCTCTCCATCCTTAGCCCATAGCAGATTACATCTTTTTCCTAACAATGTCTTTAACAGCAAAAAGTTGCTGTCCACATCTTCCGCCACCAGTACTGTTCTTCTTTGCAATACTTTTCTCAGTCCCGTACTCCCTGATTCCGGACACTTCGTACCCCTTCCGGATTCCGGACATTTTTTACCCGCCTTATAAGGAATTGTAAAACGAAAAGTAGAACCTTCATTCAGTTTGGATTCCGCAGTAATCTCTCCACCTAGTTTTTCTACAATCACCCTACAAATCGCAAGCCCCAAGCCTGTTCCCTGAACAAAAGTATTCAGTTTCACGAAACGCTCAAAAATCATTTTAATCTTCTCCTCGGAGATCCCCATCCCTGTGTCTTTTACATAAAAATCAATATACTCCTTCCTCACTTCAAAACCAAAACGGATTTCTCCTTTGAAAGTAAATTTTATAGCATTGGTTATCAAATTTGTAACGACTTGCATAATTCGGTTCTGATCTTCATTGATTATCAAGCTGGTGTCTTTATTGTCTAATATCAAAACAACCCCAGTCTGCACCCGATCCTTGTGCATCTCATACACATTACGGCACAATTCTCCCAAGTCCATTGGATATCTGACGTATTCCAATGTACCGGCCTCTATTTTTGCCAAATCAAGAATATCATTGATTAATTGCAACAATATTTCCGAATTCTGGTTGATAATATCCGAATAAAGTTTTTCATCCGCCGCATTATCCGCCATAGTCATCAAACGGGAAAAACCTACTATTGCATTCAAAGGAGTACGGATTTCATGGCTCATATTGGCTAGAAAGGCTGTTTTCAGCCTGTCGGACTGCTCAGCCTTGATACGGGCCTGAACCAGCTCTTGCTCTATGTTCTGCATATTAGTAATATCCCACGAAATGCCAATAATAAGCGGTGCACGCCCTTCCAGAGGAACTAATGTTTTTAAAGTCTGCACGATGCGGGTCTCGCCTGTAGCCGTCACATACGTTTCCTGCATTTCCATGCGCTCTCGGGTACGGATCAATTCCAAATCATCCCGATGAAACTTCTCCGCATTCTCATGTTCGGGAAACACTTCAAAATCAATATGGCCCAATGCCTTGGAAGCAGGAATTTTAGAGTGACTGGCAAATGCTTTGTTCCAATAAAGGTATCGGAAATCATCCTCAGGGTCTTTCACAAACAAATAAACAGGAATATTATTCAGTATGGCATCCATCAGATAATTCAGTTCACGCAATTCGTCACGGTTCTTGATAACATCCGTTATATCCTGCGTAAAGAACCAAATCATTTCCTCACCCTGATTTTGAATCATAAAAGCCGAAACCTGATGAACACGAAGTTTTGTTTCTCCCACACGGGTATATTTAGCACGATAAGCAAAATTACCTCCATTATCACGAATCTCTTGAACACGTTTATCAAATATTTCTTTGGTATTCAGAGAAACAGGTAAATCATAAACTTTTTGTGTGCCCAACTCCTCTTTCACTCCATATTCCTCAATAAACTGCCGGTTGGCATAAACTAAGGTTCCGTCAACCGATACAGCCAGAATACTATCACTGACCTTATCCAGTACCCGTTTAAATATTTCCAAGTTCTGCTGTGTGGCAACTCTTTCACTAATATCACGACACATTATCAGTACATATTCTTCATCTAAGGGGAAAATACGATTTTCATAATAATGAAGTGTCCCGTCCACATCCAATTCATGATGGGCGGTAGAACCTCTACCTGTCGCAATAGCCTTCTGAAGATTATTATGTATATTGTGATAAGCTTCTTTAGGAACCATATCCTGCATACGCATCCCTTTAAAATCATTGTTGGATACACCCACATGATTGGTTTCTTCATTAGACACCACTTCTATACCCGTTTCCTCATGATTGAATACGGTGAGCATATCCGGCAAAGAATCTAATATTCTTACCGCATATTTCTCCTTGAAACTAACGCTATCAAAGTTTTTTTCAGAAGAAGATAATTTTTCTTTCAGCAGCCTGTTCTCCTCTTTCAACGATTCAATTTCCTGCTCTAATGCTTTAAGCTTGTGTTCACAATCCATTTGTATTGAATATCTTTAGGATTCCTAATCGGACAAAATTAGGAAACTTTTTGTGAACAAAGAAAGAATAGTGAATAATTTTCTAATGAAAGAGAAGTCACTGATTAATAGTTAATGGAGTGCACTGTTATGCCGCACCCCATTAACCACACATCACTAAACATTCAAATCATTTATATTCCGCCCAGCTCTTGATAGCGATATCATCCACCGTCATGGTACAGAAGGCATTGATAAACGCGCTTGCCAGACGGGCATTGGTAATCAAGGGCACATTCAGGTCGATGGCGGCACGACGGATCTTGTACCCGTTATCCAACTCTCCGGCTGTCAGGTTCTTCGGTATATTGACTACCATATCTATCTCTTTCCGGTGCAGCATATCCAGTGCCTGAGGTTGCCCTTCCTCACTGGGCCAGTAGACACGGGTATTCTCCACCCCGTTCTCGGTCAGGAAGTGCGATGAGCCTCCGGTGGCATAAAGTTTATAACCTTTCTTCTGTAACATACGGGCAGCTTCCAAAGTATCCGCTTTCTGCTTGGCGTTACCAGTTGAAAGCAACACACTCTTTTCCGGAATACGATAGCCCACAGACAACATCGCCTTCAATACGGCACACGAAGTATCCGTACCGATGCAGCCTACTTCACCGGTAGAGGCCATATCTACGCCCAATACCGGATCGGCTTTCTGCAAACGGTTGAAAGAGAACTGGCTGGCCTTAATACCCACATAATCCAACTCGAAAAGATTCTTGTTCGGTTTCTCTACCGGCAATCCGAGCATCACCTTCGTAGCCAGTTCGATAAAATTGATTTTCAACACCTTGCTGACAAAGGGGAAGCTGCGTGAAGCACGAAGGTTACATTCAATCACCTTGATATCGTTATCCTTTGCCAGATATTGTATATTGAACGGACCGGAGATATTCAATTCCTTGGCTATCTGACGGGAGATGCGCTTGATGCGGCGTACCGTTTCCACATACAGTTTCTGAGGAGGGAACTGAATGGTGGCATCCCCCGAGTGCACGCCGGCATATTCAATGTGCTCACTGATAGCGTATGCCACAATCTCACCATTCTGTGCCACAGCGTCCATTTCCACTTCCTTAGCGTGCTCAATGAACTGGCTCACCACTACCGGATGCTTTTTCGATACGTTTGCAGCCAGTTTCAGGAAGCGTTCCAATTCCTCTTGATTGGAGCAGACGTTCATGGCCGCACCACTCAGCACATACGAGGGACGTACCAAAACAGGGAAGCCTACTTTATCAATAAAAGCATGGATATCCTCCATAGAAGTCAATGCGCTCCATTCAGGCTGATCCACCCCAATGCGGTCCAGCATGGCCGAGAATTTATCACGGTCCTCAGCATTATCAATGCTCTTGGCACTGGTACCGAGGATATTTACATTTTGCGCATCCAGACGGAGAGCCAGGTTATTGGGAATCTGACCGCCGGTAGATACAATGACTCCGTGAGGGTTCTCCAGTTCGAGGATATCCATCACACGCTCAAAAGTAAGTTCGTCAAAGTAAAGACGATCGCACATATCATAGTCGGTAGAAACCGTTTCGGGGTTATAGTTGATCATGACACTGCGGTAACCCTCCTTACGGATGGTCTGTAAGGCCTGTACCCCACACCAGTCAAATTCCACCGACGAACCGATGCGGTAAGCGCCCGAACCCAGTACCACAATGGATTTATGGTCGCCTAAGTACTTCACATCATTGGCCACGCCGCTATAAGTCAAGTACAGATAGTTGGTCTGTGCAGGGTATTCGGCAGCCAACGTGTCGATTTGTTTCACCACCGGAAGGATTCCCACCTGCTTGCGATGATTGCGCACATACAGGATGCCGTCTTCCATATCTCCCTCGTAGCCAATGGCACGGGCTATCTGGAAATCGGAGAATCCCTGCACTTTCGCCTTGCGGAGCAGCTCGTCCGGCATATCGGTAATCTGCTTGTGGTTATTGCCCCACTCGTGCATCTCTTTAGAAGTGTTCATGATGTGCTGCAATTTCTGCAAGAACCATTTGTCAATCTTGGTCAGCTCATGAATCTGGTCTACCGTGTAACCTGCACGCATGGCTTTGCTGATCACGAAGATACGTTTATCCGTCGGTTCACGGAGGGCTTTGTCCACATCTTCTATAACCAGTTCCTTATTCTCCACGAAACCATGCATTCCCTGGCCAATCATGCGCAAACCTTTCTGAATGGCTTCCTCGAAAGTGCGTCCGATAGCCATCACCTCGCCCACCGATTTCATGGACGAGCCCAACTCACGGTCCACACCATGGAACTTGCCCAAATCCCAACGGGGAATCTTGCACACCACATAGTCCAGTGCAGGCTCGAAGAATGCGCTGGTGGTCTTTGTCACCGAGTTTTTCAAGTCGAACAACCCGTATCCCAAGCCTAATTTGGCGGCAACGAAAGCCAACGGATATCCGGTCGCTTTGGAAGCCAATGCAGACGAACGCGAAAGACGGGCGTTGACCTCAATGACACGGTAATCTTCCGATTCGGGATCGAAGGCATACTGTACATTACATTCGCCCACAATGCCGATATGGCGGATGATACGGATAGCCAGTTCACGAAGTTTATGATACTCCGCATTGGTCAGTGTCTGCGAAGGGGCGATCACGATAGACTCGCCGGTATGGATACCCAGCGGGTCAAAGTTCTCCATGTTACATACAGTGATGCAGTTATCATAACGGTCGCGGACCACTTCATATTCCACCTCCTTCCAGCCTTTCAAACTCTTTTCCACCAATACCTGCGGCGAGAAAGAGAAGGCCTTTTCAGCCAAAACATTCAGTTCCTCTTCATTGTCACAGAAACCAGAGCCTAGTCCACCCAATGCGTAGGCGGCACGGATAATAACCGGATAACCTAATTCTTTAGCAGCGCGACGGGCATCTTCCAAGTTTTCCACCGCTTCACTCTTGATGGTCTTTACATTGATTTCATTCAGTTTTTCTACAAACAACTCACGGTCCTCCGTATCCATGATGGCCTGCACGGGAGTACCCAACACACGGACATTGTATTTTTCGAAAATACCTGCTTTGTACAGTGCCACCCCACAGTTCAAGGCAGTTTGTCCGCCGAAAGACAGGAGCACACCATCCGGACGTTCCTTTTCTATCACCTTTTCCACAAAATAAGGAGTAACGGGCAGGAAATAAATCTGGTCCGCCACCCCTTCGCTGGTCTGCACAGTAGCAATGTTTGGGTTGATCAGAACCGTTTCAATCCCTTCCTCCTTCAAGGCTTTCAGCGCTTGCGAGCCTGAATAGTCAAACTCTCCGGCCTCGCCAATCTTCAAGGCGCCGGAACCTAATAATAATACTTTCTTTATTTCGTCTTTCATACTTGTTCTTTTTAATACACGGTTTATAACAACTTCACAAATTCATCAAACAGGAACTCGGTATCCGTAGGTCCCGACGCCGCTTCCGGATGGAACTGTGCCGAGAACCAAGGTTTGGTTTTATGCCTGATGCCCTCGTTGGAACCATCATTCATATTGATGAACAGCGGTTCCCAATCGGTTCCCAATGTATTATTATCTACTGCATAACCATGGTTCTGGCTGGTAATGAAACAACGTTCCGTTCCCACCATGCGCACCGGCTGGTTATGACTGCGATGACCGTATTTCAATTTATAGATAGTAGCACCTCCCGCCTTTGAAAGCAACTGATTCCCCATACAAATGCCAAAGATAGGCTTGTCGCTCAGGCTCATCGCCTTGCGGATATGCTGTACCGCCTCATCACATGTATCCGGATCACCCGGGCCGTTCGAGATAAACAATCCGTCATACTCCATCCCTGTAAAATCATGGTTCCAAGGAACGCGGATCACTTCCACATCCCGTTTCAGCAGACAGCGGATGATATTTGTCTTTACACCACAATCCACCAACACCACTTTCTTCTTGCCGGCGCCTTCGTTGTAACGAATCACCTCCTTGCATGATACTTTATCCACATAGTTGATACCTGCATACGTTGCTTCGGGCACTTTATCGGGCTCATCATCAAATACGATCTTCCCCATCATCACCCCATGTTCGCGAAGGACTTTTGTCAGTTCACGGGTATCGATGCCTGTAATGCCCGGCACTTGCTCACGCTTCAGCCAGTCGGCCAGACTTTCTTTCGCATTCCAGTGACTGAATTCTTCACTGTAATCACTTACAATAATCGCTTCGGCATGGATACGTCCACTCTCCATAAAAGTGGCCAAGCCGTTGGGTTCGACAGTAAAGGGAGGCACCCCGTAATTACCGACCAACGGGTAAGTCAAGGTCATCAACTGCCCCGCATATGAAGGGTCTGTCAAGCTCTCAGGATAACCGGTCATAGCGGTATTAAACACCACTTCACCGGCTACCGGTTTCTCATAACCGAACGACTTGCCCGGGAAACGGCTCCCGTCGTCGAGGATCAATGTTACATTTCTCATCTAATCTATCTTGAATGTTATTCTTTAGAATTGATATACTTTTTCTATATAATCTATAAACGCCTGGTTCACCAGCTTCACTCCACCCGGAGTAGGATAATCCCCACTGAAATACCAGTCGCCCGTATGGTTGGGACATGCTTCATGCAATCCTTCCAATGTCTGATAAACAATCTCCACTTTAGCTTGCGTACCTTTCGGAGTGAGAAGTTCCACCATTTTTGCCGCAATCTCCTCATTAGTGAAAGGAGCGTAAATTTCTTTCACATAATTCACCATCTGCTCTTTGGGTAACCCCACCTGGTCTTTCGATTTGTTGTAAGCACGGGCTATTACATCTTTCATATCTCGTTCTTTCAATAAATCGATAGCAGCCTTGAAAGCGATAAACTGATCCATGCTGGCCATATCAATACCATAATAGTCCGGATAACGCACCTGTGGAGAAGAAGAAACAATGACGATTTTCTTCGGATGCAGACGATCAAGAATACCGATAATGCTTTGTTTCAATGTAGTTCCCCGGACGATGCTGTCATCAATAATAACCAGATTATCCACATGAGGTATCAAACTACCGTAAGTAATATCGTACACATGGGCGGCCAAGTCATTCCGGCTGTTGCCTTCGGCGATAAAGGTACGCAGCTTGATATCCTTGATGGCCACTTTTTCGCTACGGATACGCCAGGACAGGATTTTTTCCAGTTCCTCGTGATTGGGATGATGTCCCAAAGCCTCTATCTTCTTTACTTTCAGTTCATTCAGATAATTGTCGAATCCTTCCAGCAGTCCATAGAAAGCCACTTCCGCCGTATTGGGTATAAAAGAGAATACAGTATGCTCCACATCATAGTCTACCGCTTTCAAGATAGGATTCACCAGTTTTTCACCCAGCAGCTTTCTTTCTTTATAAATATCCATGTCGCTTCCCCGGCTGAAATAGATTCGCTCGAAAGAACAAGCTTTCTTCTCTTTCGCCCGGTTGATCTGTGCCAGACGCATCTTTCCGGTCTTGCTCATAAGGATAGCCTGTCCCGGTTGCAATTCATTGATGCTTCCGGCAGGTACATTCAAGGCAGTCTGAATGACGGGACGTTCGGACGCCAATACCATGATTTCATCGTCCATGTACCAGAAAGCCGGACGGATGCCCCACGGATCGCGTACCGCAAAAGATTCACCGCTACCGGTCATACCGCAGATCACATAGCCTCCATCCCACTCCTTGCTCGAAGTCTTAAGGACATTGCCCAAGTCAATGCGGTCTTCTATGGCGTGAGTGATATTCATACCCTTCAGACCTTCCTTCTCACATTCCACATAGAGGCGCTCCACCTCACGATCCAAACGGTGTCCCACTTGTTCCAACATAATATATGTGTCGGCATATTTACGCGGATGCTGGCCGTCAGCAGTGATACGTGCGAAAATCTCATCCACATTGGTCATGTTGAAATTGCCGCACAGTGCCAGATTCTTGGCACGCCAATTGTTACGACGCAAGAACGGATGCACGTAGGAGATACCGCTTTTTCCGGTAGTAGAATAACGCAAATGACCCATGTACACCTCTCCGGCAAAGGGAAGGCATTTCTTGGCGTATCCGGCATCATGCAATTGTTCGGGTGCCAAATCCTTGAAATGATTTTGCACCGTACCGAATATCTCTGTTATCGCCCCTGAACCTAAAGCTCTTTCACGGAACATATATTCTTCACCGGGATTGGCCTCCAGTTTGACACAGGCCAGCCCGGCGCCTTCCTGTCCGCGGTTATGTTGTTTTTCCATCAGCAGATACAGCTTGTTCAAGCCATACATCCAGGTTCCATACTTTTCCTGATAATATTCCAGCGGTTTCAGCAGTCGTATCATAGCGACCCCACATTCATGCTTTAACGGTTCCATGCTCTCTCTTTACTCCTTAAATTAATATATCATTTTCAGATTCTTATAAAAACATCCCAAAGGTATGACAAGACCTTCTGTCGTTTTTCCAAACTTACGGCACATCTTTCAAGAATTATGCCGGAAACTTCCGGGAACTTCCTGCATAATCTCCGGCAGCATTGCCTTCTATTCTACTGTTACCGACTTCGCCAGATTTCGTGGCTGATCCACATTTTTCCCTTTGCAAATGGCTACATGGTAGGCCAATAACTGTAAGGGGATCGTAGCTATCAACGGTTCGAGGCACTCTAATGTTTCGGGCAACTCAATGCAATCATCAGCCAACTTGCTGATTACCGTATCTCCTTCTGTGACCAAAGCGATTACTTTTCCCTTCCGCGCTTTAATTTCCTGTATGTTACTCATTATCTTTTCATACATCGCATTATGCGTAGCTACCACAACAACAGGCATTTCGGCATCAATCAATGCGATAGGTCCATGTTTCATCTCAGCTGCAGGATAACCTTCAGCGTGAATATAAGATATCTCCTTCAACTTTAACGCACCTTCCAAAGCTACCGGAAAACTGTAACCTCGTCCCAAATAGAGGAAATTATGTGCATAGGTGAAGATACGCGACAGTTCCGCTATCTTGGGATTACTGATCAGAATCTTCTTTATTTTAGCCGGAATCACAGTCAATTCCCGAATCACTTCCAGGTATTTCTCATCCGCCATGCTCCCTTTCTCTTTTGCCAGGGTCAGCGCCAGCATGGTCAGCACAGTTACCTGTCCGGTAAATGCCTTAGTAGACGCCACTCCTATTTCCGGTCCTACATGAATATAAGAACCGGTATCTGTAATGCGCGGAATGGATGAACCTACCGCATTGCATATACCATAAATAAAAGCTCCTTTCTCTTTCGCCAGTTCTATGGCAGCCAATGTATCGGCCGTCTCGCCCGATTGCGAGATAGCTATTACCACATCATCTTCATGAATCACCGGATCACGATAGCGGAACTCGGAGGCATATTCCACTTCTACCGGAATACGGCAGAAACTTTCTATCAGTTGTTTCCCTATCAATCCGGCATGCCACGAAGTTCCGCAAGCCACAATTACAAAGCGACGAGCCTTGAGCAGACGTTCCTTATGATCAATAACCGCCGACAGTACTACTTTATCACCGTCCGCATTGATGCGTCCACGCATACAGTCGTTAATACAATCGGGTTGTTCGAATATCTCCTTCAACATGAAATGCGGGTATCCTCCTTTCTCCAGCTGTCCCAGATTCATTTCCACCGTACGTACTTCGGGATTTTGAAGCACGTTATCCAAATTGACGACTTCCAGCGCCTTGTCTCTGCGAATCACCGCTATCTCCCCATCTTGCAGATACACCACTTTATCCGTATACTCTACAATCGGAGTAGCATCCGAGGCCAAAAAAAATTCATCCTTCCCTATCCCTACCACCAGCGGACTGCTTTTACGGGCTGTAATAATCTCATCGGGATTATTCTTGTCAAGCACCGCTATGGCGTATGCACCAATCACCTCATGCAGAGCCAACTGAACGGCAGTAAGTAAATCTAAATGGTTGGAAAACTGGAAAAATTCAATTAGCTGGACAAGAACTTCGGTATCTGTACTACTTTTAAAGATGAACCCTTTTTTTTGTAGTTTTTCTTTCAGGGTAGCGTAGTTTTCAATAATACCATTGTGGATAAGAGCAAGATTCTCGGAAGAAGAAAAATGAGGATGGGCGTTAGCCTGGCAAGGCTCTCCGTGAGTAGCCCATCGGGTGTGGGCAATACCAATTGTACCGGAAACGTCTTTTTGGGAAACAAAAGCTTCTAGGTCTGAGACCTTTCCTTTCGTCTTATAGACGTTCAACCTCCTTTTTTTATCAATCAATGCGACTCCTGCGCTATCATAGCCCCGGTATTCCAACCGCTTCAGGCCTTTTATGAGGACAGGGTAAGCATCTCGTTTTCCAATGTAGCCTACTATTCCACACATAATTTATATAAGTATATGTTCTGATTTGACTGCAAAGATACAAATATCAATTAACATAAATGCAATAAAAGACCATAAATAATTGACGAAAGCGATAAAAAAGTAAGAATAGAAATCGAAAAGAAATGTTTTATCCGTTTTTAAAATAAATATGAAAACTTACATTATCAAAGCAATTTCGCCAAATCATGTTACGATTTAAAAGTAATAGACAGGCAGAATAAACAATATGTAAGCATCAAAAGCAGAAGAGCATCTTTTTACTAACACAACTCATTTATTTTATAGCAAAAAGAAATAAATTATCTACCTTTGCAAAACAAACTGAAATACAAATCAACATTATTACAAACTAAAGACAGTCATAATGGTAAAAAGAGAACAAAATGGTCTTTATGATGCAACCAACGAACATGATGCTTGTGGTGTAGGTATGGTAGTCAACATTCATGGCAATAAATCACATGAACTGGTAGACTCCGCATTAAAGGTACTGGAGAACATGCGCCATCGAGGTGCGGAAGGAGCTGACAACAAGACCGGCGACGGCGCGGGAATTATGCTACAAATCCCCCACGAATTCATCCTCTTGCAAGGTATCCCCGTACCCGAGAAGGGAAAATACGGAACCGGACTAATATTTCTGCCAAAAGATGAAAAAGAACAAGCCGGTATCCTAAGTATTATGATTGAGGAAATAGAACGGGAAGGACTGACACTGATGCATCTGCGCAATGTGCCCACTAATCCCAATTGCTTGGGCAAAGACGCACGAGCCACCGAACCGGATATCAAACAGGTGTTCATCACCGGAGTGACTGATGTGGAAAACTTGGAACGTACCCTTTATGTTATCCGTAAAAAGATTGAAAAACGTGTCCGGCATAAAGATTTCTATATCGTTTCACTATCGGGCAAAAACATTATATATAAAGGGATGCTTTCGTCCATGCAGGTACGCGAGTACTTCCCGGACTTAACACAACCTTACTTTACCAGTGGACTGGCATTGGTACACTCCCGCTTCAGCACCAACACATTTCCTACATGGAGTCTGGCACAGCCTTTCCGTCTGTTGGCGCATAATGGTGAAATCAATACCATCCGCGGCAACCGAGGATGGATGGAAGCACGCGAAAGTGTCCTCTCCTCTCCGGCATTGGGGAATATCAAAGCCATCCGCCCCATTATTCAGCCAGGTATGAGCGACAGTGCCTCACTGGACAATGTGCTTGAATTTTTTGTGATGTCGGGATTGAGTCTGCCCCATGCCATGGCGATGCTGGTTCCCGAATCATTCAATGATAAAAACCCTATCAGTGAAGAGTTGAAAGCGTTTTACGAATATCACTCCATCCTAATGGAACCTTGGGACGGACCTGCCGCGTTGCTGTTCAGTGACGGACGCTTTGCCGGAGGAATGTTGGACCGCAACGGCCTCCGCCCTGCCCGTTACCTCATCACCAACAATGACATGATGGTAGTGGCCAGCGAAGTAGGCGTGATGGATTTCGAACCGGGAGAGATTAAAGAAAAAGGACGTCTGCAACCGGGAAAAATACTGATGATTGACACTGAACAGGGTAAAATATATTATGACGGAGAACTGAAAGAACAATTGGCATCAGCCCGTCCTTATCGCACCTGGCTGTCTACCAACCGCATCGAACTCGATACCTTGAAAAGCGGGCGCAAGATAGACAACCAGATAGCCGGTTATGACCGTATGTTACGCACCTTCGGCTTCTCGCGTGAAGATATAGAACGTACCCTCATACCAATGTGTAACACAGGGGCCGAACCTGTCGCCTCTATGGGTAACGACATGCCGCTGGCAGTTCTCTCGGACAAACCGCAGTTACTGTTCAACTACTTCCGCCAACAATTTGCACAGGTTACCAATCCGGCTATCGACCCTATCCGTGAAGAATTAGTCATGTCGCTCACCGAATACATCGGCGCCGTAGGAATGAACATTTTAGTACCCAGCGAAAGCCATTGCAAAATGGTACGTCTGCCCCATCCCGTACTAAATAACACCCAACTGGACATTCTCTGCAATATCCGATATAAAGGATTCAATACCGTGAAACTCCCCATCCTATTCGAGGTGAGCAAAGGAAAAGCCGGACTACAGGAAGCGCTGAGTAATTTGTGCAAACAGGCCGAGCAATCCGTGACCGACGGAGTAAACTATATCATTCTAAGCGACCGTTCTGTTGATGCGGCTCATGCCGCCATCCCGTCACTGCTGGCGGTAAGCGCTGTTCATCATCACCTCATCTCGGTTCAGAAACGCGTACAAACCGCATTGATTGTAGAAAGCGGCGAGATTCGCGAAGTGATGCACGCCGCCCTGTTACTGGGATATGGTGCCAGTGCCATCAATCCGTACATGGCCTTTGCCATACTGGATGAACTGGTGAGAAAAGGCGATGTGCAGATGAATTACGAAACGGCCGAAAAGAATTATATCAAAGCCATCTGCAAAGGCTTGTTTAAAATCATGAGCAAGATGGGTATCTCTACGATCCGTTCCTATCGGGGCGCGAAGATTTTTGAAGCCGTAGGGGTCAGTGAGGAATTATTGAGAAGCTATTTCGGCACACAGACATCCAGCATCGGAGGTATCCGTCTGGAAGAAGTCGCCAAAGATGCCATCGCCCTGCACGATGCCGGATTCTCTCCGAAAGAAGTGAGCGACATTTTACCGCATAACGGACTGTTCTCCTTCCGCAAAGACGGAGAACGGCATGCTTGGAATCCGGAAACCATCTCCACCCTGCAACTGGCCACCCGACTGGGCAGCTACAAAAAGTTCAAGGAATTCACTTCTATGGTAGATGGAAAAGATTCACCTCTCTTCCTGCGCGACTTCTTCGGGCACAAACGAAACCCTATTGATATTGAAAAGGTGGAGCCGGTAGAAAGCATCGTGAAACATTTCGTGACAGGAGCCATGTCCTTCGGTGCCATCAGCAAGGAAGCACATGAGGCACTGGCACTGGCCATGAACAAACTGGGTGCACGCAGCAATACAGGTGAAGGTGGTGAGGACAGCGAACGCATTACAGGCACTTACGAAGGTATCTCACTATGCAGCAAGACCAAGCAAATAGCGTCGGGACGTTTCGGAGTCACCACCGAATACCTAGTTCATGCCGAAGAGATCCAAATAAAGGTAGCCCAAGGCGCCAAGCCGGGAGAGGGAGGACAACTACCGGGATTCAAGGTAGATGAGGTAATTGCCAAAACCCGCCACTCCATTCCGGGCATCTCACTCATTTCCCCTCCGCCCCACCATGATATTTATTCCATCGAAGATTTGGCCCAGTTGATATTCGACCTGAAAAACGTAAACCCACAGGCACGAATCAGTGTGAAACTGGTAGCCGAAAGCGGGGTGGGAACCATCGCCGCCGGCGTGGCCAAAGCGAAAGCCGATCTGATTGTCATCTCGGGAGCTGAAGGAGGAACCGGAGCGTCACCTGCCTCAAGTATGCGGTATGCAGGTATCTCGCCCGAAATAGGGCTGAGTGAAACGCAACAGACGTTGGTACTGAACGGACTCCGCAGACAAGTTAAACTGCAAGTGGACGGACAGTTGAAAACCGGACGGGACATTATCAATATGGCTTTGCTAGGTGCAGAAGAATTCGGTTTCGGTACCACCGCATTAATTGTACTAGGATGCGTCATGATGCGCAAATGCCACACCAACACCTGTCCCGTAGGCGTGGCCACCCAAGACCCTGAACTGCGCAAACGTTTCCGTGGGCATTATAAATATGTAGTGAATTATTTCACCTTCCTGGCACAGGAAGTGCGCGAATATCTGGCCGAAATGGGATTCACCCGATTGGAGGATATCATCGGACGTACGGATTTGATTGAAATACAACAAGCGCCAAGTGAGAAGAAAGCCTCACTGCTGGATTTCAACAGACTGTTGCACCGGGTGGACAACGGGGCTGCCATACACCATGTCATGGAACAGAAGCACGACATCGCCCATGTAAAGGATGTAACCATACTGGCCGCCGCCCGGGATGCCATAGAAAACGGAAAAGAGATTTCCCTGGAATACACCATCGCCAATACGGACCGCTCGGTAGGCGCCATGCTGGCAGGGGCGGTTGCTAAGAAATACGGGCAGGCAGGACTTCCCGAACAGACCATCCACATTAAATTCAAGGGTTCGGCAGGCCAAAGTTTCGGTGCGTTCCTGACCCACGGCATCAGTTTCAAGCTGGAAGGCGAAGCAAATGACTACCTAGGCAAAGGGCTGAGTGGCGGACGCATTGCAGTACTGCCTCCCGTGCGTAGCAATTTCGATGCGGAAAAGAATACCATCGCCGGAAATACCCTGCTGTATGGCGCTACCGATGGTGAGGTGTATATCAACGGACGAGTGGGTGAACGCTTCGCAGTCCGCAATTCCGGAGTGACAGCCGTGGTAGAAGGTGTAGGCGACCACTGTTGCGAATATATGACTGGAGGACGAGTTGTGGTACTGGGAGAAACCGGACGGAATTTCGCTGCCGGGATGAGTGGCGGTGTGGCTTACGTGTGGAACAAGAACCACAACTTCGATTATTTCTGCAACATGGAGATGGTGGAGCTCTCACTTATCGAGGAGGCATCTTACCGGAAGGAGCTGCATGAACTGATCCGTCAGCATTACCTCTATACCGGTTCCAAACTGGCACGAACAATATTAGATAACTGGAATCACTATGTGGATGAATTTATCCAGGTAGTACCTATCGAATATAAACGAGTATTGCAAGAAGAACAAATGCGCAAGCTACAGCAAAAAATAGCTGATGTACAAAGAGATTATTAATACATCACACAAATTATCAACAAAGAAATACAACAAAGATATGGGAAATCCAAAAGTATTTTTAACTATACCGCGTCAGGAAGCGGGCTACCGTCCCATCCACGACCGGATATCAGATTATAGCGAGGTAGAACAGACTCTGAACAGCCGTGACCGGAAACTTCAAGCCTCACGCTGCATGGACTGCGGCGTTCCCTTCTGCCACTGGGCTTGTCCGCTGGGCAACAAGCAGCCCGAATTCCAAGATGCCCTTTACAAAGGCAAATGGGAGGAAGCCTACAAGATATTGAACGAAACCAACGATTTTCCTGAGTTCACCGGCCGCATCTGCCCCGCCCTCTGCGAAAAGAGTTGCGTGCTGAAACTGAGCATGGACTCTCCCGTCACCATCCGCGAGAACGAAGCGGCCATTGCCGAAGCAGCCTTCCGCGAAGGTTACATCAAGCCCCGGAACATTGAACGCAACGGACGGAAAGTAGCCATTATCGGCGCCGGGCCCGCCGGACTGGCCGCCGCCAACCAGCTCAACGGAAAAGGGTACACAGTGACCGTCTTCGACAAGAATGAGGCTCCCGGCGGCCTGCTACGTTACGGCATCCCCAACTTCAAGCTGCACAAGCCCATCATCGACCGCCGTATCCGGGTGATGGAAGAAGAAGGCATCCACTTCAAAATGAACAACGATGTGGATGTGCGGCAACTCCCCGAAGGTTTTGACGCCTACTGCATCTGCACCGGAGCTCCGACCGCCCGTGACCTCCCTGTCCCCGGACGCGAACTGAAAGGCATCCACCCGGCACTGGACATGCTGGCGCAACAAAACCGTATCCTTGCCGGCATGACGTTCCCGAAAGAACAACTGGTTACTGCCAAAGGGAAAAAAGTACTGGTCATCGGCGGAGGGGATACCGGCAGCGACTGCATAGGGACCAGCAACCGGCAAGGTGCCCTAAGCGTCACCCAAATAGAAATCATGCCCCAGCCGCCCGTAGGACAGAATCCTGCCACTCCATGGCCCCAATTCCCCGTCGTACTGAAAACCACCTCTTCTCACGAAGAAGGGTGCAGCCGCCTATGGTCTCTCGCCACCCGTAAGTTTTTAGGCAAAAACGGTAAAGTGTGCGGTGTGGAAGTGGAACCGGTGGAATGGACTCCCGGTCCCGACGGCGGCCGCCCTGTCATGAAGCCCACCGGAAAGGTGGAAGTGATTGAAGCCGACCTGGTTCTTCTGGCAATGGGATTCCTAAAGCCCGAACATCCCCAATTCGCCGAAAACGTATTCGTAGCCGGCGATGCAGCAAGCGGAGCCAGCCTGGTGGTACGCGCCATTGCCAGCGGACGGAAAGCGGCAACGGACATAGACAGTTATCTCAATAAATAAATCAACAAATACAATTATGTGTGGAATCGTAGGAATATTCAAGATAAAGCAACAAACGCAGGAACTGCGTCAGAAGGCATTGAAAATGTCACAAAAGCTCCGCCACCGCGGGCCGGACTGGAGCGGCATCTACGTAGGCGACTCTGCCATCCTGGCCCATGAACGCCTCTCCATCGTAGACCCTCAAAGCGGAGGGCAACCCCTATATAGTCCCGACCGGAAACAAATCCTCGCCGTGAACGGAGAAATCTACAACCATCGGGATGTTCGTGCAAAGTACGCCGGAAAATATGATTTCCAAAACGGAAGCGACTGCGAAGTCATCCTTGCCCTTTACCGTGACAAAGGTATTCACTTCCTCGAAGACCTGAACGGCATCTTTGCCTTCGCCCTTTATGATGAGGAGAAAGACGATTTCCTCATTGCCCGCGACCCCATCGGAGTCATACCTTTATATATAGGTAAGGATAAGGACGGCAAAATATACTGCGCCAGCGAGTTGAAAGCCCTCGAAGGGTTCTGTGATGAATACGAACCCTTCCTTCCCGGCCATTACTATTGGGGAAAAGAAGGCAAGATGACCCGCTGGTACGTCCGCGACTGGTTTGAATACGAAGCCGTGAAAAACAACAATGCCTATTCCCAGGACATACACGACGGACTGGAAGAGGCCGTTAAACGCCAACTGATGAGTGATGTGCCCTACGGCGTACTTCTTTCCGGCGGTCTGGACAGTTCCGTCATCTCTGCCATTGCCAAGAAATATGCAGGCAAACGGGTAGAAACCGACAATAAAAAAGATGCCTGGTGGCCTCAGCTCCATTCCTTTGCTATCGGTCTGGAAGGTGCGCCCGACCTAATAAAAGCCCGCGAAGTGGCCCGCTTTATCGGAACCGTGCATCATGAAATCCACTATACCATCCAAGAAGGATTGGACGCTATCCGCGACGTCATTTACTACATCGAGACTTACGATGTCACCACCGTTCGCGCCTCTACCCCGATGTATTTGCTGGCACGCGTCATTAAAAGCATGGGAATCAAAATGGTGCTGAGTGGCGAAGGGGCTGATGAAGTGTTCGGCGGCTATCTCTATTTCCACAAAGCTCCTACAGTCCAAGCCTTTCATGAAGAGACCGTGCGTAAACTAGGCAAGCTCCACCTCTATGACTGCCTCCGTGCCAATAAATCCCTCGCAGCGTGGGGAGTGGAAGGCCGAGTGCCTTTCCTGGACAAAGAATTTTTGGACATAGCCATGCGCCTCAATCCCGAAGCAAAGATGTGCCCCGGAAACACCATTGAAAAGAAAGTCGTTCGCAAAGCCTTTGCAGACATGTTGCCCGACAGTGTAGCATGGCGACAGAAAGAGCAGTTCAGCGACGGCGTGGGCTATAGTTGGATTGATACACTGAAAGCCCTTACCGCCGAAGCCATCAGTGACGAGCAAATGGCGCACGCAGCCGAACGGTTTCCTATCAATACACCGCAAAACAAGGAAGAATATTACTATCGCAGCATCTTCCAGGAGCACTTTCCCAGTGAAAGCGCAGCCCGCAGCGTGCCAAGCGTACCCAGTGTGGCATGTTCTACCGCCGAGGCCCTTGCATGGGACGCCGCCTTCAAGAACATGAACGAACCAAGCGGACGGGCCGTGAAGGGAGTGCACGAAGAAGCATACGATTCATAATATGGCAACGTGAATTCGATTCCGACAAATTCATGCATATCTTTAACGCTTCTCTTACAGCATTCATTAAATGAAGAGATGCTTTGCACCCCGAACTTTTGCGCAGCCTTGCCTCCGAAAAGAGGAAGGCTGCGCGGTGCTTTTGTCAACGTTTTCGAAATAGAGTGGAAAAAACAGCCCTTTCTATGCTGGGTATCAGAAAAAAATGGTGTAACTTTGTATAGCTATAAAAAAGAGAAGAAGAAAGATGGAAACAAAGAAAGCGCCTCAAATCCCTTACGGCATCTCGGACTTTGTGCGGATGCGGACTGAAAATTATTATTATGTGGACAAGACCATGTATTTGCCCCTGATTGAAGATACAGCCAGCTATATCTTTATGATACGTCCGCGCCGTTTCGGAAAAAGCCTTTTCTTAAGCATGATGAAAGCCTACTATGACATCTTGCAAAAAGACCGTTTCGAAGAGTTATTCGGCGGACTATGGATTGGTAAGAATTCCACCGACCAGCGCAACCGTTTCCAAGTGATTTATTTTGATTTCTCAAAGGCAGGGGGGGCATTAGAGAGACTGGAAGAATGTTTTGAAACTTATTGCAATGTTGTCCTCGACCTGTTCATAAAGGATTACGCTTCTTATTATTATGATGATTTTGAAGAAAAGCGCTGTATCTAGCTCAAGGAACCACGTTACATAAAGTCCTGATACAGTTCAAAGGATGGGAAGTGGTGAGAAGTGAAAAAGATACACATTAAAAACACAATTAACAGATAAAATAATGAAAACACCTTTTATTCCTAAATTGATTCTCTTTTTTATCCTATTTTTTCTTTATTCTGCTGGACATGCACAACAACGGGATTCAGTAACCATATGCGGACAAGTAACAGATTATAACGGACAACCCATTGACAGTTGTTCCATCTTTTGGCAAAGCCCCTCTTTTGATGACATTAAACAAGCCATCACTGACAAAAACGGATACTACACCACCCGTATTCCTAAAGGAAAGTATCAAAGTATGGGAGCTATCAATATGTCTACCTACCCACATACCGTAAAACCCGGACTAGCGGAAAAAGACCAACGTCTCGAATTTTGGGCATGGAATTTCATTGCCGATCGTGATACCACTCTCAACATTCGCTATCATCGTATGGAAGTCTATGGACTACGTATTTTCCACATCCCTGGAGGCATGCCCACCTATCAGATATATGTTCGCCCCATGAGTCTGACCCGTACCCTGCAATGGCAAAAAGAAGAAAAATCCTCACTTGTACATGCACAGGATCTTAGCAAGATTGAGCAAACAGGTTTAAGCAAACAAGCTAAAGGCGTTTTGCTGGCACCATCGGCTGACAAACTAAAAGCTATCGTTTGGATAGATGGAGAAGAAGTACCTGTTCTGATGAAACAAGAGATAAAAGAGTACTTCGATGCTACCGAATACGGCAATGCCTATCTGCTGACCGTGGATATGCCCAAACACCAGAAAAATATTCTCCCCTACCGAATATTTAAAGTAGAGTTAACAGATTTAGAGAATGGTGACCGTGGAGAAGGGCTTTATTATATGGAAAAAGAGAACTATATAAAATAAAAAGAAGCGGTATTCTACCGCTTCTTGAGCCGAAACCGGGACTCGAACCCGGGACCTATTCATTACGAATGAATTGCTCTACCAACTGAGCCATTTCGGCAACTGTTTTTTCTGCAATATCGGGTGCTTTTCTGAAAAAGCGTTGCAAATATATATCTTTCTTTCGAAATAAAGAAACTAAAAGCGGATAATTTTTCAGTTATCCGATTTTGTTATGTCAATTGATGCCGGATTTATTGGTAGGCTTCTTCATGTATCCCTTTCATGGCCCATCCGCTTGGTTCGTTTATGTTCTTGAAAGCGGTATCCCACGTAAGAGCTTCAACGGTAGAATTGTTTTCTTTTATGTAAAGATTATAACATCAAGGCGTAAAAACTATTTTACACTAATTGCTCTCCTCATCAAATACCCGTGATATACTGAAATTTACCCACTCCATACCCAAACAATTCAATATCCGTCAAAGTTTGATGGTCTTTACCTTACCCGGAATGATGGTCAGATGCACCGTTCCATTCTTTTCTATCTCCACCTTCTGATATCTGGCCTCCACCACCACTTTTCCATCCAGCGCCATCACCCCCCACTGGCAGGCATTCTCTTCAAAAGCACAATAACCGCCCACGGGAACACAGATATTCCGGTAACAGGGAGGCACTATGATGCGATCACCCCATTTCAGCCCCCACTTCACCCCCATCCGGAAAGGAAGGACATCTTTTATTTCCTCCAATCTCTTCCGCCTTTTCTCTTCCTCATCCTGTTTCCGCCGCCGCTGTGCGTTCTCCGCACGCCGCCCGGCCTCCTCCCTCAGCCTTTCCACTACGGAAGCAAAATCCGCCTCGCCCGCCTTAGGAGCATTGCAGGCTATATATCGCTTCCTCTTTCCTTTCTCCACATGATAATAGCACCCGTCCCCGTCCATCACCACGATGCTCCGATCCTCCAGACAGCCGCAGCACCAATACACCTCTTCCTCATCCCCTTCCAGGACGCAGGCGAAAACATCAAATATGGTGGACCACACAGGATCGACCAACCGGCAGGACTTCGGGACACGGTAATCCGGTATCTTCAAGTAGAAACCATAAAAACAGAGACTGTCCTTGTGCAGGCCCTGCATGGAGATATACACCTTCCGCGTGCGGCTATGGAAGGTTTCCCCCACCCGCAGCAACTCTATGCTACCGTATGAAAACACCACCGGTCTCTCCCGGTAAGTTCTGTTTGTCTTCAAGTCGATGTAGAAATCATTCCCGTCATCTTTTGTGATATAAAGAAGTTCTCCTTTCAGGAATCTCAATTTCCTACAGCGGTCTGTCACGACCACTGGAGTTCCGGAACCATCCACCACCCCTGTCCGACCGTCCCCAAAACGGACTGCAGCCCGGTTCGCACAAACATCAAACACTTCCCGGTATTGAGGGAGCACTGTGATTTTGTTCCCACACCTCAAGCCCCACAAACCACTCTGCCGGTCATGGCAGGCCTTCAAAGCAGCGCATTGTTCCTCACCAGCTGGCCCGCCCTCTCCCAAACGAATCAACTCCCCGCTCCGGATAGCATCCAGGAGACGGTCGTATGTCATCACAATTTCCAATTCTTCATTCCGCTTGCCATCATCCGATGCCGGACAAGACAAGGACAGTTCGCTGTTCTCCGTCCGTATCCGGGGCTGAGCATTTCCCGTCATCCGTCCCTCGAACATCGCCTCCCAGTCACGGTCACGGACAGGCAGACCGAAAATCCGGTGCAACCCTACATTATCTATCAGCATACACGACTCCTTATCATCTGACTTCCGCAGTCCCCGTCCCACCTGTTGCAGGTATTTCGCCAGCGAAAGCGTGGGACGAGCCAGTTGCACGAACTCCACATCGGGACAGTCAAATCCTTCAGAAAAAATATCCACATTGACCAGCACGCTGATCTTTCCCTGCCTGAAAGCCTCCACCAGTTTCCCACGCTCCGAAGCGGGAGTCTTGCTGTCGATAGCAACGGACTCCACACCATGTGAGCTGTAATAAGCTGCAATCTGCCGGGCATGTGCAATGCTCACGGCATAGACAATGCCTTTCTTCCCTGCGGCATATCTCCGGACGCTTTCATACAACCGTCTGATACCGGTCTCCCGGTTCAGCACCGCATTCATTTCCTTCACCTGATAATCTCCGTCTGCGCCCCGTTTCTTCAACGAGTCAATCAACCGTTGTTCTTTGCTGCTGGCACGGATGGACACATAGTCAAATGACGACAACCACCCCCTCCCGATGAACTCCGCAATGCTCCATGAGGTGATCAAGGTATCAAACAAATCCGTAAATCCTTTGCGGTTCAACCGGCAGGGGGTAGCGGTCATACCCAGTTTCCTCGCCTCCGGATATCTCTTCCAAAGCTCCCGGTAGGTTTCCGCCAGGGCATGATGCGCCTCGTCGATAACAATCAAATCCGGCGGTCCGTCTATAACCTTTCCGCTTCGTGACAACCACTGGATGGACATCACTTTCACCATCCCACCTTCTTTTGCCTTTCCGTCTTCCTTTCTCATTCCATAGCGGGCAACCGTTTCCTCTATCTGCTCCACCAGCTCCCTGCGGTGCGCCACAATCCATACCCGGGTACCGGAACCATGCAAGAACTCCCTCACTATGGCGGCCAACAGATGCGTTTTTCCCGTACCGGTGGGCATCTGCACCATCACACTCCGGTGAAGTTCCCACTCTTCAAAGAGTCGGGTTTTCATCTCCTGCTGGTAGTCACGAAGACAATCGTTCTTGCAATACATTAACGCGGACGCCGGTCGCCACCGGCAACAAAAACAAGGAAGGCCGCATGCGTTATCGCATACAGCCTATAGTAAACATTCTATTTTTATAAATTTATTTTATCAGCGGTTTGATATCATAGACCGTTCCTCCACTGAATTCAGACAGAACCTATCATATTGTCTGCCCCTCTATGATCCAATCACTCAAAGTGTGGCTTTCCGAGTCAAAGTTTATACCCACCTTCACCACGGGAAGTCCGCAGAGAGCAAAGCGTTCGGGATAGTTCTTCAGATTTATTTGGGATAAAGCGCAGCACCAAGTATTCCGTCCATTCTGTTTCCAGCTTTTCGATGGCAAGCCCTTTAAAAAGGTCTTTCTTCTCGGCAAAATAACTGTGCAGCGTAGAGGTCAGCAACGACTTACCGAACCACCGAGGGCGGCTCAGAAAACAATATTTGAAGGCATCATGTACCATTTGGTAAATATATTCCGTCTTATCTATATAAAAAGTGAATGTTACCAATCAGCATGCCATACGCTCTATGGGTAGTTTACAAGAAAGAAATTAAGCCAGCGAATTATTTTTGTAACAATTTGATATAATTGGAATAATTGCTTTGCAACAATTCCAAACTAGGATTATCTTTCCGTGTTATAATTGAGGTATAATACATATCACCATCCGTATCAATCATACCGTCCTTTTTTATTAATTGTGAGCCGACATATTTTCGGAATCAACGCTAGAAAAGATGACTCCGTGCAGAAGCATACCCTTGTTTCGTATCACAAACAAAAGCCAAAATTTATCGCATCAACAGATGCTATATTGAGATTCATTTACCCACTTGACCTAAAGTTATTCCTTTACCGGCCAGCACATCATAAGGCTCACCCGATTTCATCCAACGAATAACCTCTTTCTTTTGCTGCAATGATTTCTTTGCTGCTTTTATTGCTTCCTCTTTTGTATATTTCCTCGCTTCCATACCCCTAACTTTAGCTTTACTGCATTTATAACGTATTGATTTACAAATCAACAAAAAACATTTTATCTATCCTAATCAAAAAGATTTTTTTTAATAAATGTTCATCCCTAAGCACTCAATTTAGATCATCTCCCTTTGTCTAAACACTTTTGCAAGTGGCTATATATTGAGCTATTAAAAAATTGACTTTTTTGTTAACTATTGACATATTGCCAATCCGATTTTATCTGGGCGCAGGCTCATAAAAGTCCAATTAAATCCTCCACAAAGCAGACAATACATAATTGAATAATATACTTTCCCGCTGTTCAATACAGCTTTTTGCTAATTGTTCCACAAGTTCTTCAGGCAATTTCCATTCTTCCTTTATTTCATTCTTTATAACATCACGATAGATATTAGGAAAAACTGTATTTTCCTGACGGTTTAATAAACCAACATGACCCAGCGATATATCAACATCTTTATAGTCACTTGGGGTGATTTCTGCCTCATCCGACATGTACACCAATTTATAAAAACGGCAACTTTTATAAGGTACAGCAAAATCACTCACAGAAAACTGACATAAAAACAAACTTACCCGATAATGGAAATAGCGCAAAAATTTATAAGGAAAACGATCAATAAAGAGAAGTCCCTCCGGCATCGGACAGTATTTCTCTAAAAAATCATGAAATATACAAGATAATGATTCCAATTCTTTACCTCTGACTGCTTCTATCAGATTGTACATAAAACTGCGTATGGAAGATTGTGCTATAGTCTGCCCATTCAGAACTCTTCTCACCACAAAGCTGTCCAAGGCTTTCGCTATAATCTTTATCTTGTTATATATAATATCGCTTGTGTCAGATTGATTTACAGCAGATAAATAGAGAGGATAAATCAAAGAAGAGGCAAAACTATATGGTGTCTGCACATTGATTATTTCCAGTCCCTTTGTCATCGTTTGCTCCGCTTTTCTTATTGTTAAAAATATATTCACAAAGAAGCTCATATCATACTTTATAAATGCTTCGATATCAATGTCTGTTTTCAGCCTAAGCAATTTATAATTAGTCTTTATCCAACGATGAAACCCCGTCCCTATAATCTCAAACTCTGAAGAATCCTTCATATTAAAAAGATATTTTCCCCGTATCCAAGCCCGGAAAAATTCATTTTCTCCATCTTTATCCTGCTCTATCAAACGTAGTATGTTATCTTTCCATACCTCGTTACATTCCCTTCTACATTGTTCATCACTTATTTTAGACAGCAAGAAGCTTTTCATCATCTCGGCAGAGGTCAAATTACATCCCCGGTCATTCATTGTTTCAAAAATGGTATAGGCATTTTCATCTGAATAAGATAATATCTCAACAAAAATGATTTTCTCTTGAAGCCAACAATCAAATAAATTAATAATTTCATCCGATTTCAAACGTTCCGGGAACAATTCAACAATATCTACATATCTATCTAATAAATTCAAATCAGACACAGAAAGAGTTGTATCATCTTCAATGGGAATATCAAAAAAAAGATGATCCATCACCTTCTTTCTGTCTTCTATTTGAAGGTTATAAGATGCTTTACCATATTTTTTCATAAACACCAAATCTTTTAAATCCTCCTCTGTTTCCTTGAAATATTTCATCAAATAGATTAACAGAAGAGTCATTGATGTCAGCCGTTGCTGCCCGTCTATCAATGAAAATGTGTTTTTATTCTGACAAACTATGAAAGGTCCTAAAAAATAGGGCTTATAGTTCACCACGTCTTCTACCGTATCCCCCTTTTTGTAAGATTCAAAAAAAGCGAAATCCAGATCATACAACAGCTGCTCTATATGTTTTCGCTCCCATTTGTATTCCCGCTGAAAATAGTCAATGACATATTTCTGCGACAAAACCTCTTTCAAGGTTTTGCCTTTACCTTCTATCTTATATTTTACTGTATCTTCCATACTTAATAAAATTTTTGTGTGATAAGTTTCAGCATCTGGAAAGCACATTCATACACAGTAAGTGTATTTCTATTTATTTCTATCTCTCCATGTACAGCCTTACATCGTAATTCATATAATACATCAATCACTGAAGCACAAATTGCATCCTTATCCTTACAGAACTTTCCTCCGCCTATTTTAAGGCAACCAGCCTTCGTATCTTTTACATCTACATGAATAATAGGTTCTATAGATTTAAATACTTCCAATACATTTTTCTTTTGAGAAGATTTCCACTTTTTGGACTTCATTTTCTCTTCCAACTCTTGCACATCATGTTTGAGCAATGTAATCGTTTCTGTGTTTTTGGGTGGAGCCAAATTTTCTATTATCACCTCCACACTCTTATTAGGCTTTCCGGAACCATCCCCTTCCTTATATCGTTTTACCGTATAAGCATAATGGTCAATCACTTTACGCTCCTCCCTTTTATCATTTGGTGCCATCTCTACCACTCCGAAACAAATAGGCTGCTGTTGCGAAGGAAAATCTTTATTTTTAAGCAAGCCTTCCATTCTTGCCAGTTCATGCTGAAAGGCCACACATTCATATTCTTTATTAGCCGAATCCATCAGTTTCTTTATACGGTCATAAAGCTTATTGTTTGTATTCCCTTTAAAATAAAGGATGCAATCCCTATCTGTAGTCTTCCCTGTTACTGACACATACCAGGCATTAAAAGGTATCCATCTAGTTATAAACAACAAAGGGTAATTAGGAGTCGTATAATTATCCCATGTCTGTATATTGTTATTTACCATATTCTACGTATCCCATTTCTTCAAGCATTGTCCATAATAACTATATGGTTTGCCATAAAAATTAACAGTCAGTTTTTTTTGTTTATCTTGCTGTGAATGAATCTTATCGAATTCCACCTTTTTTGTTAAAAAAACAAAAAGTCTTCCTAACATTTTTTGCCGGTGCCAATCCAAACGCTTCAATTGTTTAGCAGACCATCTGTTAGGCGTCAATTGACTAAACGCACTGGTCCAGCTGTATTTATTATCATGGTTCTTATAATCCCATAATGGCACTCTCCCTACACTCATTCCAATCATTTTTCTTTCGACACTGGTGCAAATATATCCCCAATACCATTTAGGCTTTCGGACTCGTCTCTTTTTAGTAGAAAAAAGAGTTCGAATTTCTTCTACTTTCTTATATTGTTTTACTATTTCTTTTTTCAAAGAAGCCTTCCTTATCCGGGTATCTCCTTCCCAGTTTATATCATATCCCACAAAGGTAATCCAAGGGAAAATATTCTTGTTAGCATTTCCCCATGCATAAGGTCCTCTACTCTTTCCTTTCCAAAAATTTTTCATTTTCTTCTCTGGAAGACATTCCAAAGGATGGTAAAACAAATGGGAATTCGTAACACTCTCAAGATAAGCCTCAAATGCCTCACTAACTTGTTTAGAGTCATTTCCCACCATTATCATATCATCACAAAAACGAATATATCTGAAATCAGTGTTTCCATGCCAATATTCCTTTAAATGCAGATCTGTGAAATGCATGACCATATTGGCAATTAGTCCTGACAGAGCCCCACCTTGCGGTACTCCTAAGAATTGCTGGAAATGCTTCCGTGTCCTATATTTCCAGCCTTTAGTTTTTAAATCATCAATAATCCAACCTATTTTCTTTTTTTCTCCATTAACCGCCTTTATTTTTTGCCAGACCGGATAGTCCGGTTTATTATTTAAACAATAAATATCCTGATAGAAATTAAAGCAATCAATATAGCTGTACATCATATTCTTCAATAAACGAAATTCCTTCCATTCTATCAGATTTGAACATTTGCATTTACGTAAAAGCTGGCAGAATCTTTGCTTTATAATATCATGATCAATGGTATCATAGAATTTTTTCATATCACACTCCGCCACATGAAGAGTTCCTGCATGATTTTTCCGGAATTCCTTTATCTCTTTTACTGCTTCCAAATGTGCTAAGTTCTCCCTCCCCGTTCTTGCTGTCACAGCTCTGAATGCATACGAATATTGATAAAAGAAACCATCAAACAAATGAGTCAAGGCACGGTTTACAAGCGATGCTATTATCTTGTCATCTTTAGAGAATTTACATACAGGACGGCACTCTATCGTATTACCTTCACGCTTCTTCTCCAATAAAACGACAACAGGTTTGTGAAATGAATAATCAGGACTCAACGTCATGCGTTTTATATGAGCGACATAAGATATCAGACGAATATACCACTCTGAATGGTGACCTTGTTTTTTTTTGTTCCCTCAATACAGTATACCACAACATCAACCGGTTTCTTGCCACCTGATTCAGATTCTTCCTCTTTTCATAATTTAAATGCGCCCATTCCTTTCTTGAAGGGAATAAAGAATAAAAGAATTTTTGTTCCGTAGAGAGTGTATATTTCCGGTCTGAATGATGAGCCATTTGATCCGTCGATTCAAATTTATAGACAGACTCCGCATATTTGCATCGGATTGCTATAATTTTTTGTATTATTGCCTCATCATTGATATAATTTTCCAGCATAGAAAGGTCTTTCATTAATTTACGTAAAATAAGATACTAGAGATAAGAACGACTTCTTTGATACCTTGGCGTCGCGCCTCAGACGAACAGGTATCGTGACACACCGTTATAAAAAACAGTCTTCTAAATTAATGAATGAATCCTTTCTTCGATGCTAGAAATAAGATAGTTCCGAAGTCACAATTTCCACTCCGGTTCATATAAGCACTAAAAATTAATTTCTCACTTTTCACTTCATCATGTAAGATTCCGTCCAATTCGCATAGTCTCATAAAAAGCCTTCTACCATACACCGGATGAAATGTGCCGGCAATGGCGAATGCCACCCGTACCCAGTCCTCATAACCGGTCGTTATTGATATTTCATTCTTTTTTAAATATTTATATAGCCGATCAGCAACCTTTCTATTCCAGTTCTCAGTCTTGAACTCATATTTTTTCCCGTCCAACAAATTCCAATTAATATTCTGCGATACATGCATTGTCCGAAAACTAGGTTTTTCTTCCCGTTGCATCCCCACACATCCAGAAACATTTTGTTTATCCAAATCTACCATAAACCTATTGCTTACAGGCTTAACTATTAAATTCGGACACCAGCTCATAAAGCAAAGTCTTGTAATATCTTTACCGCTACTGTCCAACTCTATGGTATATTCTTTTTTAAAGTATTCCTGAAGTTGAATAAATGCCGTATGATGCCTACTCATCAGATTCTCATTTTCCCCTCCTGCATATTCTAATCCCACCAACCCTTTCCATCCATTGCCGGAAGGAGAGACCCAAAAAGCAGCTACATAATCATCCTGTTCCAAACAAGCTCTCACTCTTCTCATTTCTTCATCATCCAGTTTATCAATATCAATCACCATCAGATTATTATACTGCCGACACAGGTCGGCTTTTCTCCGTCCTTCATATACTCCGCAAAAAGTAACAGCATGCAAGCTACATTTTATTTCATTCGCCGCATTTGTATCTCCTTGTTTTTTAAAGGAACGTATTCTTTGTACCACATCCTTGTAATAGCCACTGCAAATACCTTTCATCACCCGGCATATAGTCATATTTTCTGCAACATGAGACTTCATGTTACGATAAAACGAAACATGGATGTTATCAAGATCTTGTTGAAGTAGAATCGACATAAGTATTTCTAGTTTGAAAAATTATTTCAAATGAAGTTTGAACACAAGACCTCCAGAGAAGTATTTGCAACGGTTCAGCTCTACCACGGCATTGATATAATCTTTCCAAAAACCGTATTCCATACCTATATTCACTTGATATTTCGGACCATTGGGATTGAATGTCAAGTTCTCTTTCACGTCTGTATAACCGGGAACGACCTCAGCCATTAAATTAACACCATTAACTGCTTTTCGTGCCCATGAACCATCCTCTTTCAAATGGAAACGGAAGTTCGCGCCCATAGCAGGATTATTCAGTTTGTTGTCGAAACGGTTGCTGTATATCCATGATATATGCGCACCCAACATACCTATATTATCAAAATAAACATGTTTGGTTATTGCCAGATAATAACGATTCCAAAAGCCGTTGCCATAATTCTGATCCTGCTGATTGGATAAGGAACCGCCATTCGCCGAATCACCTATCGCGTCATTGGCCCCTATCACCACTTGAGGTGTCCATGGTTTCCACCAACCTTCCTTCCACACCCGCAGGCGAAAATGAAAAGAACGGTCCTGGTTGGTGAACTTGCCATACGTAGACGGAACCCAATAGCCGGAGTTATTGCCATAATCCTTAGGAACAGCCTTATGGCCGGTACACAGATATCCTGCTTCCAGCCAAGGGAAAATAGTTATATTGATATAATAGTTCCATGTATCATACCACCAGCGGGGTACTGTGGCATGATGGTTCAGCCAGTTGCCGCCTGCCATAAAAGTCTTGTCACGCTGCATGTCCGCAGTAGGCAGATTCATCAATCCCGTCGTGCCATAATTTATTTGGGCCGCCATGGTTTGTACTATAAACAGAAACAGGCCGATAAAACAATGTTTTCTTACCCCCATGCACCTCATCCTTCAAATTTATTTTTTAACCGATACCGCTTCCATTTCTTCTTCTCCTCATGTCGCATCATCATCAGCATCAATTTTACGTCCATAAATAGAAAATAAGTTCCACCCACCATCAGCAGCAGCCACCCACCGTATTCCTGCCAGACAGGCGTCTCGTTTGCCACATAGTATACTCCTGCCACCCCCAGCCAGAACAGCAGGGTAAGCACCAGCATACGTTTCCATATCAGTTTTACTGCAAAATGATAAAGGCGGAAAGAAGGAACAATCATATTCGGGAAATATTGCGTCGTGAGATTAACTTACTGATATAAAGATTCATCAGTGTCCATACGGCCACATCACAGAGGAACAGCACCGTATTGTTCAGATAGCTTACCAGAAACACATTGGAGGCACAAAACAAAAACGAAATGCATAGAATGGAAATCATCGCTTTACGCGGTGTGAATCCCATGGCAAGAAACTTGTGATGAATATGTGTCTTATCCGGCATAAAGGGGTCTTTGCCACGACGTACACGGCCTAGAACCACCCTTACCACATCCAGGCAGGGAACTAACAATACACTGAAAGATATCAATATGGCACCTTCATAATTAATACCAGCCTCATACGTATTCATAGTGTATTGCACTGCCAGGAAACTTAATATATAGCCCAAGGTAAGACTTCCTGTATCTCCCATAAAGATTTTCCGTCCCCTGTCCGCATTTCCAAATACATTATAAAAAAAGAACGGAAGCAACACTCCCACGGTAGTAAAAGCCAGCAATGCACTCATCCATCTGTCATCAATGACAGCCAGTGTGCCAAAGACGGACAATGCTACCATACTCAGTCCCGATGCCAGACCGTCAATGCCGTCTATCAGGTTGATGGCATTGGTAATAAAAATCACCAGCACCAAGGTAAGAGGAATACCGATGAAAGGAGAAACCGCATGAATACCGAACAGCCCGTAAAAATCATTGATATAAAGCCCCGCCAACGGAAACATGAAGGCTGCAATCAATTGCACTATAAATTTCTGACGATAGCGAACCCCTATCAAATCATCCGCAATACCTACAATATACAACAATGTCAACCCTGTACACATAAACAGTATCTGTACCCAATGTTGGCTTGTATCCACTAAGAAGACCCATCCTGTCATATAACAGATTCCTATCAAGAAAGTTACAGTGAACAAGATGGCCGGGAAAAAGGACACTCCACCCAGCCGGGATACCGGTTTTTTGTGCACCTTCCGTGCGTCTGGAGTATCAAACAGACGTTTACGGAGGGAGATGATTAAAATACGGGGAATAATGATACGGGCAAGGGCTACGGCTATGAAGAAGCCGCAGAAGACCACAATAAAGTTTAGCATAATGTGTTAGTTTAAAATGCCTATAATGAAATGAGTGCTCAAATCAGGGCATAGCAATTTTGTAAAGCACTCTCAAGAGTGCCTTACAAAAAAGGAGCAATAAAATTCGTTTGGGATAATTGGTTTTCGGGATTATTCAGTCATCTCCCGTCATGTATATTTACAAAGAAATGAGAATCGTTGCAGCTCTTTTTAATATGCTGCATTCATTATCATAATACAGCAGTAATTTTTCTTACTTTGGCAAGTCGCTCTGCAAAAGACTTGTCTCGTTTAGTTATCAGCATGTCATAATCCGCCTGCAGCCTCAACAATAAATAAGCAGGAATGTTCAAAGCCTTTTCACACAAGAGGGCAAACTTGGTATTTACGGGACGTTTTCCCCTTACGATGTCATTCAGAACGGTATATGAAACCCCCATATCCATCGCAAGCTGTTTCTGCGATATGTTGCGGCACTCCAGCTCATCCTTAAGCAGTTCTCCCGGATGCGTCGGTTCAAACGGTTCCAAATTATTCGCTATCATATTAGGATTAACACCTTCAAGTTCAATCATAACGCAATTATTTAAACAGTTCATCTATCCGGGTTTCGTCACGTCGGATGGGTTCAGCGTCCCACTCACAGGCAGCCATCAGCTCCATTGTCATTTTTGATTTTTCATCAGGGTGTCATATCTGAATATGGGTCTTCAAAAGATTCAGGAATGCCCTCCAGTTTCTCTACCAGACTTTTCAAACCTGCGTAGCTTAAATTTTTCTGACTGATATGAACACCATTGCTCATGCGGATATCCACCAGGATTCGAAGTCCGGTACTCGAAGAAAGCCGGATAGCCACTTCCGGAGTTCCTTTAGGAAGTAGGGAAGGAATTCCCTGCATTTCTGCTTCTGGGGAGGGAGCACCCAAAACTTGAACAGGAATTATCTTCTTTCGGATATCCTTGTACCATTTTGCAAACAGATTATAAGGTACTTTGTTCGACAAACAGAATTGCTCAATCGAAACACCCACAGGGACACCTTCCAATTTATAGTGCACAAACAGACGCTCAAAATCAGTGTAACTATACATAAACTTTGCTTTTCATTTAACGAAAGCAAAGTGCTGACTTTTATAGCGTTTATCATATACGTCATTTTGGACGCTAACTCGATACGGACCACTTCATAAAGGTGACCTGACTGACCATTACCATCAAAATTAACTTTCTCTTGTGAATGTATATCTGTATCCCTATTGTTCAGCAAGCGGACTTGTTCGGTCGTGTTATTTTTGTTTGGATTATGCTAAATGTCATTTAGGGATGCTAACTCAATTTGAAGATTACCTAATGCTACTACAATAAATGAGTAACCAATTTGTAGAATTGCTGAGATATTGCATCAAATGAAAGATTCTGTTGCACATACTTTCTTGCGTCTTTTCCCATAGCACATCTCACATCCTTATGGCTTAATAAAAAAATAATTCTCTCAGCCATATCATTATCATTCTTTTCTATGGCTATTTCGCCTTTTATGATAAGTCCTTCAGCACCTATTGGAGTTGTCACAACACATTTCCCACTACCCATGGCCTGTATTATTTTATTCTGAATACCTGCACCGGACAACATAGGAGCTACGATAATGGATGCCAGATTAAAATATTCATTTATATTCTCAACAAAACCTGTCACTATTACCTTTTTGCCATCATGAAGTTTAAGCACATCTCTATCAGGAGAAGCTCCTACTATATAAAAAGTGACATCAGGAATCTTATTTCTGATTAAGGGAAGTACATTCTTCACAAAATTGCTTACGGCTAATATATTAGGAGCATAACTCATTTTACCAATAAAAGCGAGATTATGCCCTTCTGTTTCTTCCACATATTCAGACACATCCGCCATATTGCCAACGACCTGAATATTTTTTTTCACCTTTGAATTGCGCAATATATAATCTTTGTCAATATCCGATATAACAGCAGCATTATCAAATTCTTGCAATAAAAGCGACTCATAAATTTTACAGCGATGATAATCTATGTTATAGACAACTTTCATCAGCAAGTTAGCATGCTTACGAGCCTTTTCATAATTCATAGAGATAGCGTCCACAAAATCTATTACACGGCTTACGGACGTATGCCGTCTGAAGTATTCTGCTGTTCTCAGATTATTGCAATATACTACGTCATAATCATTTATAATTGAGTCTATATAATTCTGTACCTTTTTAGAATAGTAATAATTTACCTGTATAGGAAGAGAATTATACAAAAATCTCATTGCAGACACAAAATGATCCACTTTTGACATTTTAAAATATCTCCAAGTACCATACCTTTCGTACTCCGCCATTTTTTCTTTAGAAATATCTGTAGGAGTTATTATAATCAAATGAATATTGAAATATTCCGCTAATAGTCGTAAACTCTGAAAAGTTCGTATTTGATCTCCACCAATTATCGGAAAAATTGGACGGGAAGATATAAATAATAGTTTCTTCATTATTTAGACAATCTATTTACAAATACATACCACATTAATTTTAAGCGATACGAAATTTTAAAAAACAAACTATTGGGTGAGTTCAAATCACTCACATTATTGGAGTGTCTTCTATAAAGTAGCAAAGGGGTTTCTATAAATTCAATTTTAAAATTATTGAAATAAGCGTTCAATCCAATCCAGCAATCGTGCAAGAAAAGTTTCTTGGGGAAAGGTAAAGCCACCTGCAAAACATCCCGTTTAAAAGCCGAGCAACATCCCCTAAAAGGAAGATTCTTTAATATTTTTACAACATTCGGATTATCATACGGATTCCCATCATAATACAACTCTTCTATAAGTTCATCCATTTCGTCTATAATTGAAAAATTAGATGTGACAAAATCGGCCTTTTCCAACACCTTCATAAAAACAGAAACCCTGTTTTCCACCCAAATATCATCTTGATCTGCCAAAAAAATGATTTCTCCTTGTGCATGTCTCAATGCATTATGGAAATTGGCAGTAGCATAATAATACGAAGACAAATAGAGCTTTGAATAATCAAAACATTGTTTATAGGTAAAGATCTTTATACGCTTATCTTCCAGAGATTGTATTAAGTTGATTGTCTGATCAGTCGAACCATCATCCGAGATTACAATTTCATCCGAAAAATCAAGTTGAGAAAGAATGCTTTCAAGCTGTTTTTTTATGTACTTCTCACCGTTGTGAGTCGCTATGCAAACGGATATCATTTCAGATATTCTATAATTAGTTGTGCTCCATCCACATTTGAAATAGGCAGACAGGGAACTATTTTATCCCGTAATGAATAAAACAAGCCTTCGTCTTTTGATGACACAATCTTTACTTTATTATCAAACTCAGCTCTCCTTAGGTCGTTTATTTTAGGAGTGCTCAGGTCGTAATAATGCAAATGGAACACACATATATTATTATTGTTTGATATTTTTACCCCCATTAAACACCTGTTTCTCAGCTTGATAGCAGCATACACAGCTTTAGGCTTATTAAAGCCCCCCATCACTCGCTTCTTCTTATATGAAAGGTAATTATGCAATCCGTTGGCATCACGACTAGCAAACCTCAATCGTTCATCTCGACGAAATAAACGATAATTCAAATCCGGATACCAAACTTTATCATCAGACATATCCACTCTGATACCATTCCTCCAAAAGTGATAACGAGGAAAAGCTACCAGCAAAGCAGACAACATAGCTTTCTCGTCCAATTTGCTTTTAAAATCAACAGGAATACGCTCGTCTATATCAATGTAAAGACACCAGTCCATAGAAGACGCTTCAATCATCAGATTCCGACGGGCCACTTCATTAAAACCTTGTTTATATTCACTTCCTTTGGGTTGCTCCCAATAAAGCACTCGTATATGTGAATATTTCACTTTGTACTCCAATAAACGTTCATAAGTTCCATCAGAACTTCCACCGTCCAAGAAAACAACTTCGTCAATACAAGCGTCTATCATGTTGCGCACGAATGCATCCACGTGCTTGATTTCATTACGAACCAAGACGTTGGCAGATATAGTAACAGACATAACAAGTTAAATTAAATATTCCTTAAACAATAGTTTTTTTACTTCTTCATACCGACTTTCCCATGTATTCTTTTCGGCAAAGGCTTTCATTTCCTTTCCCTTTTCGGTAGTAATCTGTAGTTCTCCTTCACAGAGCTGAGTCACTAAACTCATAAACTCTTCATTGCTATGGTATAAATTTACGTACGGAAGAAATTTCTCCATCTCACCATAATGGGGAGCTATAATAGGCTTTTCCATATAAATGTATTCATACATCTTCACCGGATTTACAGATCTAATCAACTCATTTACAATAAAAGGCATAACCAAAGCAGAAGCCTGCTCCATGAGCGAATAGATATACTGTCTCTCAACGGAACCTATATAATGAATTTGTTTATGAGAAGGAATTTCACAATCCTTGGGACCAACAAGAACTAATTGTACATCTTTGTTTTTATCCAAAGCCTCACAAATAAGTTTAAAATCAAACCATTGAGATATTGTTCCAATATATAGAAGAGAACACTTAGGTAGTTTCAACAAGTTTATAGCCTCTTGTACTTTAGAAGGATAGCTATCAAAACTCGCGATTCGAGGCAACGAAATGGCATTATTAATAACATGAATATCCCTGTCGATTCCGGAACGTGATATTACTTTTTCCTTCAAATACGCTGACGAGCATAATACTATATCCGCATGTTTCATTAAGCCGATTTCCCAGTTTACAAGTTGTTCGCAATAGACCGGGGATGATTTAGAAGAAGGAAATTCTGCAATATCATCCATACAATCATAAATAATCTTAGCTCCCTTGTTCACAGCACCTATACAGGGATATAAAGCCGGACTGGTAAGCCAAATAAAATCATATTTAGCTTTCCTCTTTAAAGAAAACCTCAATGATAAAGACTGACTCCACTCCAAAGTAAAATATTTTAATATCGGTAGTTTATGCCAAGGAAACATGAAAAAACTATCTATAAACAAATTACTTATAGTTTCACTATTGGAGGTAAGCAGATGCTTCTTGGTCACCTTAAAAGGTTGTTTATACTTAACGTCAACAACAGCATCTTCAGCCAATTTCTCTGCAAAGAAATGTGGACGTTGCTTTATCCATCCCCAAGGGATGTGCATCAAATAAAGGATATGTTTCATTTCTCAATTTCTTTATACGGGGAATGAATAAAGTTATAATCAGACCTCTCTTCAAAAGACAAATCTTTATCTAAATAGAAGAAATAGTTAGTATAAGGAACCATATACACATTCCTCATCTGATTTATATTCGAAAAAAGAGCTAATGCATATATAATAAATACATAAAAAAGTTTTTGACCTGATTTCATTGAATATAGAGATAATGCGATGGCTATCGAATAGAAAATGGATATAAAGAGCTGGATTCTGGAAAAAATCAACACTGTTAATCCTAATCTGAAAATAAAAATATACAGAATCCCCATATTAAAAATAAGATTCCCACAAGGCTTATTTTCAATAATCTTTCTAGACTTAAGTATTACTAGGAAAAAAAAGATGTGAATAAAATATCCTAATGATAATATTTTTCCCGCCCCTGTTGTTTCTGCTTCTTCTCCAATAGTATAATTTTCAATTTTGGCAGCCACTTGTGGCAGAAAGAATAATAATTTCCCAATCAGAGAAAACACCCAGTCTGCATTAAGAAGCAAAAGGTTTACCATTATAAAAGCAATAACAATAGTCCTATTTGAGAAAGAGCGATTGCAAAAATATAAAGGTATCAGCAGGAAGGCAGAGAAATGGCAGAAAATTGCTAATAAACAGAATAACAGATATTTTTTAAAATTCCGTTCATAGAAATAGCGAATCGAACATAAAAAAATATACACCGCTATCAAATTCCTAAATGGGGTATCTATAAAAACCATAATTCCCCAGAAACCTAAATAGAATGTTAAGGCCAGAAGAGAAATATTAAATGGACAGAACCTTTTGAAAATACTGATAACTTTATAAAAAATAAGTACTTTAATTATCAAATAAAAAGTCCAAAAATTTAACTGAGCCTCATTCCCTATGATATTAAGACATAAATATAGGGGCTCAACAAATAAAAATCTCCAATAAAAATTATTTGGTTCTTTGTAAGAATTGTATATTTCTTCATATGCCCGCCAATCCGAGCCTGTCATGTAGCCAAAACAGATAATGAAACAGACTAATAAGACTACAAGCTCAAATATTCGTTTATCAGGTCTTTTGTATGTATATAAAAAAGATACAAATACTATGGATATAGTAAATATATAAGGGGTCATAACTTTAACTTGTCCGCTATTCTGCCACAAGCCAGTCCGTCCCCGTAGGGATTTACAGCCTTACTCATTTTCTCATAATAAGCATTGTCATCAAGCAATGCAGATACCTCATTTATAATTTTGACATAATCAGTACCCACTAATTTCACCGTACCTGCTTCCAAAGCTTCTGGACGTTCCGTAGTGTTGCGCATCACAAGCACAGGCTTACCGAGGCCCGGTGCTTCTTCCTGAATGCCCCCACTATCTGTCAACACAATCGTAGATTTTTCCATCAGATAAACAAAAGACAAATATTCAAGTGGCTCAATAAAGAACATATTTCCAAGTCCCGTTAAATCCTCGCCAAACACCTCATGAATCGGCTTACGTACATTAGGATTAAGGTGCATCGGATATACAAAGTCCACATCTGGATACTTCTTTACCAAATCTTTAATAGCAGTACACATTGAAATAAAACCATCACCAAAGTTTTCACGGCGATGTCCGGTAATTAAAACCAATTTCTTTCCATCTTTCAAACGCCCTACGTCATAACCGGCACTATTCAAACTTCTTTCAAGCTCTGCATCTAATACATTATCACTTTTAATCTTATCTACCACCATATACAGAGCGTCAATCACTGTATTACCGGTCACTGTTATAGCTTCCTCTTTAATTCCTTCATTTAATAAATTTTGCCTACTCAACGGAGTGGGAGAAAAATGATAAGCAGCGATACGACCTGTTATCTGACGGTTCATCTCTTCCGGCCATGGGCTATATATATTATGCGTACGCAATCCTGCCTCCACATGTCCCACTGGAATCTGCTGATAGAATGCAGCCAATGCCGCTGCGGTAGATGTCGTTGTATCGCCATGCACCAGTACCACATCGGGATGTACCTCTTTTAGCACATCACGCATACCTGTAAGCACACGCGCTGTCACATCATACAAATCTTGTCCCTGCTTCATGATATTTAAGTCATAATCAGGTTTAATTTCAAAAATGGCCAATACCTGATCCAACATTTCACGATGCTGTCCCGTAACACAAATTATTGTTTTAAATTTATCTGATTCTTTTTGGAACGCCTTGACCAATGGAGCCATTTTTATAGCCTCTGGACGAGTTCCGAAAACCAACATTACTTTTTTCATTTTTTCAAACCTAATACTATTAATACTTTCTTTATACACAATTTTAATCCCAACAGAGCAATACGAATGAAATATATAAATAAACAGTTTCTTTCTATAGTCATCATTTCTTTCTGCGTTCTCCACACATTTCTGCTAGATATACCATCAGTTGCATCATAAATAGCCACCACCAATTGAATATATTGGAATTCTACCTTTCTCTGCTTTAACTGAAAAAAGAAATTATAATCAGCTGCAATTTTATATCTTAAGTCAAAAGGATTGCTAACCAGAAGATTTCTTCTGCAAAAAATAGACTGATGACAAGAAGGCATTATTTTGTGATGTGCATCATCACCAAATCTAACTATCTTCTCTCTATTTCTAAACACAACCAATGTATCACCAAATACAATTCCAACTCTATTTATAATTATATTCTGATGAAATAATTTGTCTATAACATCGCTATCAGTAAAGATGTCTCCTGCATTCATAAAGTTTATCCATTCTCCTGTAGCAACAACAACTCCTTTGTTCATCGCATCATAAATCCCCTTATCTGGTTCACTCACCCAATAAGCGATTTTATCCGCATATTTCTTGATAATGTCCACTGTTCCATCTGTACTTCCTCCATCAATAATAATATATTCAACATTCGGATAAGTCTGATTAATAACGGAAAGGATAGTCTGTTCAATAGTTGAAACAGCGTTATATGACACTGTCACAACTGAAATCAAAGTATCTGTTTCTTTAGATAAATTCATCTATATCTCATTTTATCATATTCCATTTTCTCATATGCTGCTCTGTCACTATTTTATATGAAAACTTATTTGAAACAGAGTCAATCATATTCTTCTTTATTGCTTCATCCTCAGAATGACTTAATGCCCAAAGAATTCCATCTTTCAAATCTTCAATATCTTTTTCTCTTGCTAGATATCCAGTTTTCTCATGTTCTATAATATCAGGGATTCCTCCCAAATCGAACCCCACAGGAATGGTACCACACGCTTGCGCTTCTATTATGGTTTGTCCAAATGATTCAGCCAAAGAAGATGTTACATAAACATCAACTGCATTATATAACAATGTCAAAGAGCACTCATCAGATATTTTCCCCATAGAATAAGACGCAAATGGAAAAGAAGAAATTTCGTCAGGACAAAGAAAGTTTCCAAGCACCACTATTGCCATGTTTGACCCAGACATTCTACCTAGTGCTTTCTTTAAAAGAGGCCATCCTTTATATGGATTTTGTGTTCCTGAATCTGCTGCAAATAAAATTAGTTGAGTATTTAAAGGAAGCTGTAATAATTGACGGGCTACGATTTTATCTATCGGACTAAATCTAACAGTATTAAGCAAATTTGGAATAATCATCCTATCAACATGATGGAATAAAGCACTTTTTCCTACGCAATCATCCATCCAATGACTTGGAGATATAAGATGAAGATTACTATAATTCTTCAATCTTTCTTTATTCTTAAATACATATTTACATATCCATTTCACACTAGTTCTATTTATAGTAGGGCACTCATTGCATAACGAGCAATATTTTTGACAAGAAAAGGCATAGTGACAACCACCTGTCAACAGCCACATATCATGAAGGAAAATAAAAGTCGGTTTCCCTAACTTAAGTATGCTTTCTATTTCTTTAACAGTTAAAAAACCGCCATTAATCCAATGGATATATATGATGTCAGCCTCTTGTACAAGAGGCAAGTTGTGAATTCGACAGCTCCAATATTTACCCATAGAAAATGTCACAACATTATGCAACATTTTTTCTTTTATTAAAGTACGCAAAGGGATTAACGGTTTATAGAATAACTTTTCCCATATACTACAAAAAGAAGAAAAACGTTCGACTGTAGGATTCAAAGTTATTTTATTATATACCAACATTTTTGAATCTACTCCTTCATTTTGTAAAGCTTCATTAAGACGATATGCAGCTATTGCCGCTCCACCTTGACGATCGGATGTAGATATATGTAAAACTTTCATCTTGTAATTGATTTATTAATATCACAAATACTTATTATTGTTTTACAATACTCTTCAGATATGAATAGAAGTTCTGTCCCAACAAAAATTTTAATCCCCTTTTTATAACTTCCCCCTTTTTGTCGTTTCTATAAATTTTTTCTATCATTATTCTATTAAATCTTTTTGTAAACACACCTTTATGTTTTGGAGCAAAAGGATAATGTCGTTCTCCAAAAAATCCCTTAACTAACTTCAAGACACTCGCATTAGTATGCACGCCATACGCTCCTATATTCATAACAAGATTAACAATAGGGTAAACGCCATACGAATCATTTTTAAAGGAGTTCAAATCAAATATATAGTCCCAACAATGAGTACGTTTCACGAAATCATCCACTCTCATAAAATATTGTTCCATAATAATAGACTCTTTTTCCCCTCTATAATATCGATTGATATAGCCCTTTTCAATAACCTCTTCACAGGTTATATTAAAATCCAAAGTTTTCCATCTATCCTTCCAAGTAGCAAAGCCATAAAAACAAAACAAATTACAGTATATATGATCTACCCCTTTCTGTGGAATATAATTCTTTAAATAATTCGCTCCAGAAATAAACCCTATGCTCTTATCTTCTTTATATTTATTAAGGAAAAAATCACAATACTCAAAAAAAGCAACCGAAGGTACACAGTCATCCTCTAACACTATAGCCTGTTCCTCATTCTCGAACACCCAGTCCATAGCACCTTGTACGGATGTATATACATCCACATACTCTTCACGGAAAAAAGTGTGAAGTTCACAATCCCAATCCACTTCTTTCACCCATGAACGAATTTCTTCATTATTCCTTACTTCATCAGGACGGTCAACACGCGCCTTATTAGAATAAAAGTAAAGTTTCTTAGGCTTTGCCTTCTTTATCTGGTCAAAAACCTGACGAGCATATTGAGGCCGTGCAAATGTCTCAAAAAGAACTGCTGTATCCATTATTATATCAATATTATTTTATTCTTATTCTTTGTTTGACCATACGGCATACATCCAGAAGTAAAGGCTCTTTAGCAAAGCCTAAAACTGTGGCATAAACCGCACCTCCCACCAATGGCATTACAAACAGATTTAAGGTATGAGAAAACTTCCACAAAGACACTCCCCATAGACAGGTCCCCATAATGGCTACGGCAAACAGACACAGGGCGGTATGGCGAGTGAATATAGAAATAATCGAAAAACGGCGTATGATAAACAGATAGACTATCATAACAGAAAATTCTGCCAACAAAGTTCCTATTGCCGCCCCGTCCTGAGCCCAATGTGGTATAAGCATGAAATTTATAGCAACATTGGTCAAAGCACCCACTATGCCTGTGATAATAGTTATATTTTCCTTACCTAGAGAAAATATGGATTGTACCAACACATACGAGATGCTGATAAAAAGAATGATGGGAGCCGTTATCTGCATGGTTGAAATGGAGGGTACATATCCTTCACCACAAAAAAGGTAGACTAAAGTGGGGGCCATTATAACAAGCCCCATACTCATTGGTGCCGCTATCACTATCACATAATCCAAGGCTTTCTTCAATAATCTGTCAAATTCTTCACGCTTATTCCCCACTGCCAAATTGGATAGACGTGGCAAAAGGACAACACACAAGGAAGAAGTGACACCCATCAGCATTTTTGTCAATTTTATGGCACCGGTATAATAGCCCACAGCCTCATTTCCTTTAAGAAATCCTAGCATGAGTGTATCCAGTTGAAGATAAATGCTGGCCACAATATTTAAAAGGAATATCCGCAAGGCAGGAATCAGATGCCGCATAGGACGAAGTTCCTTTAATCCCAATAGACGAAACTTTATATACTTTCTTAACCGGAATGCATTAAAGACATTTCCCCCGACAACTCCTACCACTGAATATATACCATAATAAAATAAATCCGACCGGTCTTTCACCAAAACAAAAAGCAATGCCACTGACAGCATCTTAACAATCAATCCTCTTATTGTGATATACTTAAAGTCTTCAATTCCCTGATAAAACCATTCACATCCAATAGTTATAAAAAAGAGATTCGTGCTCAAAATTAGGAAAAGAGGAAGATTGACTTGAACTTGCGCTACGGTAAGTGCTACAACACCCACTACAATATATCCTAAAAGAGTAAGAAAGGTATGTAATAGAAGTATTTCCACTGCCACTTGGTTCATCACTTTCACATCGCTCTTCACTTTGGCTACTTCACGGATGGCATAAGTCGGTATTCCTAACCCTGCAAACATGGATATATAATTAATGATGGAAAGATAGAAATTTACTTGTCCTATCCCATCTGCCATTAAGATACGAGCAACATAAGGGAATGTTATAATCGGAAATAACAGCCCGGAAATAGTATTCAGCAAACTATAAAAATAGTTTTGTTTTACTGACATAGATGAAATAAAACTTTCACTAAATTCTTAAGAAAGATCTAACATACGGTATCTGATATACCCAATAAGATATGAAGAACCATAACAACCATAAACCTGCCCAAACAAGAAAGGAAAAATCTGTATGTACAAACAAATCTGTTTTCATATACAATAATGAAAGAATCGGATAATGAATGGTATAAACTAAAATACTACAAGATGACAGATCAACAATAGTCCTCCCTATATAACCGCTAAAAACTATCGACCTTAAGCCCAAGAAAAAAGACAAAGAAGCCAATACACAGATAATTGAATTTTGAAAATATTCTATCGCACCAACATTGTGATATAATAAATAACAAATTAACGCAGCACATAAAATATAAATTATATAAAACAAGACCGCTTTACCCCCCCCTATTACATTTTTTAACATATTATTATCTGTAAGATATAACCTCAAACAAACACCTAATAGAAAATACATCAGATGGGAATACAAACGAAAAGATTGAGGTATATACACATTTTCAAATATAAAAGAATAAGTGTAATTGGTATAAATATCGCAAGTATATACTATAAACTGCAACACTGACAGGAAAAGCAATAAGCCGTATAATCTAGTTCTTATTGGTATGACATATTTCTTTAAAAATGGCATCAGAGCATATATAAAGATGAGACTTCCAAAAAACCAAAATACAGGGAACACTCCACCCTGAAAAAACAGACTACTACAAGCCTGTTTAAACGGGATTAATATAGAGATATCACCTCTAGCAAGTTTAGGAATATCAAAAATGAAAGTAAATACACATACGATCTTGACAATATTAAAAATTTTCCTATAATAATACTTTATTCCGCCATCTTTAGGAGCCAGTAAAAAGCCGTTTACCATAAAAAACAATGGAACTGCAATCCCTGACATATAAAATAAAAGATAGGATAAATGAAAACCTGGAGACTCAGACATAAACATCCCTATTGTGTGAAGAGTACATACAAAAATGCAGGCCACTAATTTTATGGCATCCAATGAAATATCTCTATCCATTTTCTTAGTATGCTTATTTACATTTCAACTTTCAATCCACTCATCAAACTCTGGTCGCTCCACAGATATCCCCATTCCCCAAACCTTCCAATTGTCTCAATGCCAACAGAAGAAAGGTAGTCACGGACAATCTTACGGGCTTCATAAATATTATGGTCAAAAATGACATTGGCATATGACTCGAAACGGATATCAGTAAAAAGGATATCTTCTTCTTTTAAAATGTTTAAAGAAACAAGTTTCCCCACTGAACGCGCTAACAATTCCTCCTGTGTATATTCATCACGGTTGCAGTACACTTCCATCTGAAGTGAGGAACAACCTTCGGGAGCGTTATCGGGTGACTTCAAGGAAGGTGAATAAACACGTGCGGGAATAATATCCTCATCATAGATGTACCACCAAAGATAAGGAGGGATATTCTTCGTCTTCAGTCCGACTGATATCTGGTAGCCACAGGTACAGTGTAACCGTGTAGCTGCATTGCAAACATCAACAGGAACATTTTTCAGCATCTTAATTACCTCAGGAAGCGGAATACTGCTAATCAAACGGTCAAATTGATATTCATCGCCTTCTGATGTACGAAGAAGACGCTTCTCTACATCTATCGATATGACCTGTTGGTTATAACGAATATCCTGGTTTTCTGCCAAAGCAGACAAAAACTGCTTAAATCCACCTTTTTGTGGATAACGCATCTCCTTACTATAATAGGTTACAGGAGTTTCGGTTGTATTGCACCCCTGTATCACTTCTTCAACGGAAGGTTGGTATAAACGACTTCCTTCCCGGCTGCCCATCCATCTTGTTTCCAAATCCTTCGCCTCAGTCATCCAATATTTCTTAGTATAAGGAATCGGAAAATGTTCCGCAAAAAAATGACCGAATTGAAGCCGTAGCCATTGATCGTAATTTTCTATCTGAGAAGAGTCAATATCTGTCGGACGGGATAAAAAATCCCTTACTACGGCATCCTTCATCTTCTGACTAAGTGGATAAAGATTATTTTGGGCCGGATGCTTTATCCATATTCCCTGATAAAGATTATATGCATTAGGAACATGTCTGAATACCTCTCCGGCTCCATCCATAAAGATTCTATTTACTTGTTCATCTTTAGCAAAAGAAAAATGAACAAAACGGTCAAAACGGAAACCGTCAATGGTGAAGTTACCGCAAAGACCTCCATAAGTAGTATCCTTTTCCAAGACTACAGTCTGCCGACCATTGCAGGATAATTTGTATGCAGCTCCAAGACCGGATATTCCAGCACCAAGGATTAGAACGGGATTATTCATTTTCATATGTCTTCATATCTTCATGCAATATCCTGATACCCTCCTTCAAGGAGATGGATGCCTTCCATCCCAGCAAAGTGATGTTCCTATTTATAGGGGCCACGGCATACATGGCATCAGAAGGTGAATACGGGCGGCCGCCCCAATTTGCTTTTACGGGACGGTTCCAGACTGACTCTATCATATCCGCCACTTCGCGTAAAGAATGGCCCTCACCCGTCCCAAGATGAAACTGATAATAGCTGTCTTTCAAGTTATCCAAGGAAAAGATTAATGTATAAAAGAAATCGGCTATATCATCAACATGTATAAAGTCAAGTACCTGGTTACCAGGAGAAAAATCCATTGTTTTTTTCGCCCCTGCCGCATCGACCAGATAATCAATCACCTTCTTGCTTGAATTATACCGTCCATAGGGAGAGTAGACTACCACATTAATCCAACTCCAACATGACTGTGTCTGATAATACCTTATAATGGGGCGTACCGCTGTTTTGGTAGCGGAATAAAGATTATTGGGCAAATATTCACCCACGCCGTCCAAAAATTCAGTAAATGTACCTATATTAATGAAGTGGCTGCAGGAGGTATGGGAAACTGCTTCAAGCAAGCGGGTGGTAAACAGGATATTTGATCCAATCAGTTTTTCTATAGACACATCATCCCTTCTTGCAGTAAAGAAAGTTGCCATATGGATAACAACATCAGGAGAATAACCGATAACCTGTTCGCACCATCCGCCCTCTGTCGTAGCAATTATTTCCAAGCAAAGACCAGGAAACATGCTTTCTGCTTTCTGTCTGTCCCTTACCAACAGACAAATATCTGTCAATGAATGACTGAACAGATAAGGAACCAGTGTCCTGCCAACAAATCCGGTAGCTCCGGTAATCAATATCTTCATAAGACCACAATATTTAAAATTTATAGTCTATCGCCTCCAGCTCCATCCGGCTTGCTTCTGAAGGATCATGAGGTTCAGGTATGATATCCATCAGCATGGATATGCCCTCCCCCTCTCCATAAAAGGCCATCCATAGTCCGGGGGCTACAGTAAGCCGCTGATAGCAACTTTCAGGTGACAGGATTATTTCTTCAAACTGCCCACGGGTGGGACTCCCTTCACGGTCATCATAGATTACGAACTTGACAGCACCAACGGGCACAACCAGATTCAAGGTCATGCAGTTATGGCGTTTCCAGCCTTTGGCTGCACCGTGTTCTATTTGTGAGAAATAGGCCTCACCAAATCCGACATAACCTTCATCAGTAGATTTTAAAGCATGATAAATATCCCCTTTGGGTACGACAATATGCTTCAGGGGATGAACTGTCACTCCTTCCATCATTATTCCGCCCATTTTAAATGTTGTGCTCCGGCAGCTCTAACATAGGAATCGATCTGGCTGACTGTCAAGGCATACATATCCAAATTGTTTTCTATATAGAAAGCCCTGTACCAGTCAGCAATAAAATGTACACATTCCTCATAGTGCAATGTAGAATGCCAGTCAAGATAAGCCAGTGCCTTGTCACAATTAAGTTTCAATAAAGTAGCCTCTTCGAAAGGCACATTGCCGGTCAGCCGGGCTGCCGTATTCCTATCCAGCCCCCAAAGTTCGGCCAAATCCTGAACCAGCTGAAACACAGTCTTGGTCTGCTCCGCACGAGGGCCAAAGTTAAACGGTTCTCCATTCTCCACCTTTCCCTCATAAAGGTATTGTCCAAGATTGAGATAGCCGCTCAATGGTTCCAATACGTGTTGCCAGGGGCGGGTAGCTTTGGGACTACGTATCTCCACCACCTCATTCCTTGAAAATGCCTTGACACAATCCACGATGATACGGTCTTTCGCCCAGTCACCGCCTCCGATAACATTTCCGGCACGGGCCACTCCCAGTTTGATATTGGGCATAGCCTGGATAAAGGATTTCCAATAACACTTGATAGTAAGTTCGGCCGCACCCTTTGAACCGGAATAGACATCCTTTCCGCCTACCGCATCTGTCTCACGATATCCCCAGATCCACTCCACGTTATCGTAAGCCTTGTCACTGGTGATAAGAACACAGGTACAATTCCATGTGATATTACGGATGGCCTCCAGCACGGAAGCCGTACCTACCACATTGGTAGTGATGGTATCAAAAGGCTCCTTGTAGGAAGTGGAGACAATGGCCTGTGCAGCAAGATGAAAGATAAAGTCAGGCTTTACAGTCTGAACATAATCATTCATCTCCTCTTTATTACGGATGTCACCATAATGGTGATGGATTCTGTCGGGCAGGCCAACAACCTCGAACATGGACGGTTTGGTAGGTATACTATTTGAATAGCCGTATACCTCCGCTCCCAGCATGAGTAACCATGCTGACAGCCAGCTTCCCTTGAAACCGGTATTACCGGTTATCAATACTTTCTTTCCTCTATATACATTATTGAATGCCATATTTATCCTTTTATTTCTATCATTTCCAATATTTCCAAGGTGCTTTGCCCGAAGCCAAAAGGCTCTCCAGTTTTTCCTTGTCACGCAACGTGTCCATGCACTGCCAGAAGCCATGATGCTTATAGCAGGAAAGCTGCCCCCGGGAGGCAAGCGTTTCAAGAGGTTCACGCTCCCAGGTCGTTGTGTCATTTTCTATATATTCCAATGCTCCCGGCTCCACAACCATGAAACCTCCGTTGATCCATCCCATATCATCCCGGCTCTTTTCACGGAAAGACCTTATCATAGAACCGTCAATGTCCATTACTCCGAAACGGCCTTCGGGAAGCACACCTGTCAACGTGACCATAGTCCCTGTCTCTTCATGAAACCGGATACATTCATTAATGTCAACATCTGACACACCATCACCGTAAGTCATAAGAAACGGCTCGCCGGATATGTAATCTTTTACGCGTTTGAGGCGTCCGCCCGTCATGGTGTTCAAACCTGTATCAACCACCGTCACTTTCCAGTCTTCCGTATGATCACTATGTACAGTCACTTTCCCATCGGCGGAAAAGTCGAATGTCATATCACTATTATACATATAGTAGTTGGCAAAATAACTCTTGATAACCTGCTGCTTGTATCCGCAACAGATAATAAACTCATTATGGCCAAACTTGGAATACCATTTCATGATATGCCATAGGATAGGTTTGCCACCTATCTCAATCATCGGCTTGGGCTTGAACTGGCTCTCCTCGCTGATACGAGTACCAAAACCTCCGGCTAAAATCACTACTTTCATATAAAAATATTTCTATTTTATTATGCGCTGGCACGCATTATACGTATTAATTCGTCATAGTTCTTACAAATTTCATCAGCCAATCTGAGTCGCTATACATAATTCATTTTTTGATCACAGTGACAAATATCATCAGTATTTATTAATTTTCATATTCGTCTTTTTTGGACGCTAATACTTAAATTGTAAGGTTTTAAAGTCGTATTCGGTATTCTTAAAATCCAAATCCCGATAAAATTCTCTATCTATCACATAATATATCTTACCATTTTGTCTAAATCGAGAATGTTTATAGTTCAATATTAGTTGTTGTTTTTTATTTCTTTTGAAATATCTACAGACAGAACACGCTTTCAGCTCAAAAGCATTATCAATCACTTCAGGGCGAATAGCTACATTAACACCTATACCTTCTTCTTTTAGTCTTGCGCTAGGATAAATAATTCCATCAATTTCAGGATGAGTCTTAAATAAATGAGTTGTAAAATCAGCTGTATAAGCATAGCTGTTTTCCTCTTCTTTTTTCTCTCCAGTCAAGGAAAAATGTCGTGACAATTCTTTTAAGACTTTTATCTGTTCTTTATTGATTTTATCATCTTTCTTCAACTCTTTCCATAGTTCATAATACCATTCAAAGTCCTTCGCAGGATGTGGATAACTATCAAATACTGGGATTACAAAAAGATTAATCTCTCTCTTATTCAGCCAAAGTGAATAAGTCAAATCTTTCTTCCCTACAAAAGTATCATCTAAGACTTCCCTATTGGTTTCAAAAAGACATGTAAGACGTGGATTATCATTTATACAGAAGTTTGAAAAAACAGCACCATAAAACATAGGTTGTCCATCCATATTAGCCCTTGCCAACTTAACCTTTTCTTTCGGTGGATAAGATAGATCTTTTCTATATTTGAACAATTGATTTTCTTGAGAATGCTGTCTAACCCTAATTACTTTTGTACCAATATCCAGTCTCCTGACCAAAAGTGTTATTTGAGTAATATTTGCGTAATCATTCATCACATAAGCATTTAATTCGGTAAGCACTCTTACCTCTGTTATCGATTATAGATATTGTTTCAAAAGCAAAGGTACTTACCATACTTTTCACGAAAGCTATTTTTTCGGATCTTTAGTAAGATATGTTCCCAAGCAAAGTAAGTGGACTTAAATCGCAAAATAACATATCTTACTTTGCCCACGAACATATCTTACTTTTTTCCCACACTTATCACCGTTCTTTCACCTCCGGTCATAACCGCTTTCTCGGTCGTCTTGCCCAAGCGTTATTGATACGCGCACGAATATTACTGACAGTCTTGCCCGATACGAACAAAGGTGTGAGAGGAAAGAACAACGAGATAAAACGCTCCTTCACCATCTCTTCCGAAGTAATCTTCGGTTCCCGTTCGCCCATCTTAACTATAACCCTGGCCAGTTCCACCGCATTGGTACATTCTGCTATCTGTACCAGATAGATACGTAAATCCTCCACCTTATTTATATAAGAGAAAAGGCGCCTAGCCTCGGGAGATAAAGCAAGTTCCTTGTCCTTGCTTACATCATCCTTCTCTAGTTCCGCCTCATCACCATAATAATTCTGTGTGGCGGAAGTAGCATTGGGAAGAATCTGGTTGCTGCCTCCATAAATGTTGAAGACGATGCTGAAGTGTGTCTCACTATCCATAAGCTTATTGTTTGAATGATTCGTCAACGGGTAGTTAACGGTCAGTCAATAGCTAGTGAACGGCAGTCAACAGTTAGTAAACGATAATAAATAGATTTTTTTACGGTATTTCCCCGCATTAATTTTGTCGTGTCGGAAGGATGAACGAACATCCCGGAAACACAAAACTTTTAAACTTTATTTTATTATGATTGATTACAGTGTATTTATGATGGGCAACCCGATGGATGTCGATGCCGCCCAAAAAGCGTATGCAAAAGCTCAAGTTTCTGAAATCATGCCATTCAGCCAGTTTGTCAAACACATTGCCGACCACAATGGCGTATTCACTCGCGGAACGGTAAAAGGTGTAATAGCCGATATGTGCGAGTGCCTTGTAGAGATGCTTCTGGAGGGAAAGAAAGTACAACTGGCTGAATTGGGTAATTTCTGGATTTCTATAGGCTCGGAAGGTGCGGAAGACCTGAAGAAATTTACAGAAAGCAACATCACCGCCGTCAACATTGTGTTCACGCCGGGAGAAGACTTCCAAAATCTTCGTTCCCGCGCCACTTTCAATCCCGTAGCAAGCCGCATAGCCCAAGCCGCCACCCTGAAGGCCGAAAAGGCCAGTAAAGGCACAGTCGACTTGAATGCCGCCAAAGGAAAGACCTCGGCTTCCACGAATGAAAACAATCCGTCATTATGATAAAATACCACGTTTTCTCGATGAGAAATGCGTCCGACAGGACGATGCCCAAGAAAGCATATGCAAAGTGTGTGGCCAACGAAAAGGTTTCGCATAAGAAACTCGTAAAGAAAGTGACGGAACATCTCCGCTTTTTCTCACACGGCATGATGGAAGCGGTGCTGGAGGAAGTCTTCAACCGCCTGTCCGAGCATCTTGCCCAAGGCGACCGAGTCACCCTGGACGGCCTCGGAACATTCAGTGTCTCCCTGAAATGCGAAGGAGCCGCTTCGGAGGCTTTGTTCTCCAAGAAGAACATCAAGGGCGCGCACATCGTGTTTGCCCCGTGTCGCAAACTCAAGGAAACATTTGCAGATATGGAATATAAAATGGCTCCACGAATCTTTTAACGTCATGGAACTTATATTATTCATCTATTTAAAGACAAAGCGTATGAAAAAGAACTGGAAAAATGTACTGCTGTACATCGTCCGCATCATTGAGCTGCTTATTACAGGCGCTGCCGGAGGAGCGCTTGGAAGCGGTTTATGAGAACGGTTTCGTTGATTATCGTGCACTGCTCTGCCAACAAGGCGGGCAGTGCCTTGCGAGCAGAGGACATTGACCGCTACCATCGTTCATTGGGCTGGAAGTGCTGTGGTTACCACTATGTGATTCCTACAGACGGAACTATAGAAGCCGGACGCCCACCGAAAATGATCGGCGCACATTGCAAAAGCCACAACAGTCACAGTATAGGTATATGCTATATAGGTGGTCTGGATGCCGACGGAAAGACTCCGAAGGATACCCGGACGGAAGCACAAAAGGTAGCTCTGAGAAAACTGATTGAACATCTGCATCAGCGTTATCCCAAGGCATTGATTGTCGGTCATCATGACTTGAATCCGCAAAAAACCTGTCCCTGTTTCAATGTCACTGCTGAATATATAGATTTGCAACCTTAGTTGCGTCTGTAGTCTTATCTGCCATCCATCGTCCTGCAAGGGATGTGTGGATGGCTTTAATTAAACTAATCAATTTTTTCAAACGGAAACGCATGAAGATAGCTCACAGCCACCGTCATATTTCCGAAAGCGAATACCAGCCTTGTATTGCGGTGCAAACGCATGATGCATCCTTCCTTCCCCCGGAAAACACCACCGGTGATACGGATTCGTTGCTTTTTCTGAAGATAGTCCTCCAAAGGCCGGTTCATCAGCTCGATATTGTAAGGCATGGATTCATACAAATAGATAAATTCTTCCATCTGACGGTGAGGGATTACCGCCGCACGGTGGGTGTTATAGTCCGTCACCAGATACTGGCGGGGAAGCATGGCAGACAGAATACATTCCAACTGCCCCAAGGGGGCACATACAAACAGCCAACCGTTGCCTTCAATTCCTTTCTCGTCCGTCAACGTATTCAGTTTTTGGATGGAGCCGGTAGCAAAAGCCTCTTTCACGATCCGTGCAGAGTCACGGCGCACGGTATATTCCTCTTTGGTATAAGCACATTGCTCGAAACGTTTTCTATGATCGGTGGCAGTGTAAGAAAACACCTTGAAACAAAAGAATTTCTCCTCTACGGTACCTGATGGTGTACGAAGCCGAACAGCTTTCCTGCCACTGAAAACACTGATATAGCGTTTCAGTTCTTTGTTGGAAAGATACAGGTAATACCAACTGAATTCAGGATATTCTTTTCCTATTCCCGCCATTGGCGTGATTCCTTCATTTGACCCCAGGTCTGAGCCGGAAGCGATTGAACTGCAGAGCAGTAACTTAGGCGCTTCGCCCGTTATGTCTTGATTTGAAAGGAACGCTTGATTTTCAAGCTCCATACTATTTTCTGTTACCATCAAAACATTACTTTTTATGTATGTCTTTTTGGGGTTCTCTTAGTAAGAGAACCCCAAAAAGACATATACTGCTGACAATAAGATATTTACGAATAATCAGAGATGGATAATTTGCAAACAAATATCATAAGAATCCTTATCAGAGACTGATTCCTGAATAAAAGATTTCCGTATTTGAATTATTATAGCTACATTTGCAGCGGAATGGGGTTCTCTTACTAAGAGAACTCCATTTTTTTTATTCTAACAGATTCATTTTCAAGACAAATCCAAGAAAGCAGAAAAAGGGATACATAAATTCCTTTTCTGCACTCATCGAAAGGACAAATGATAAAACACAAAAGCGGCCACTTACGATAAAAATCGAAAGTGACCGCTAAAAAGAGATTTATTTCTCTGATATAAGGATCTATCAGTCCAGAGTTACTTCACCACAAACCCTCTCTTATCCAGATAAGCTTTGAATTTATGCAAATATTCTTCATCCGGACCATCAAAGAAGGATACACCGGATGCCCCGTTATTGTATGCTTCATCCAGCGCCTCTTCAAAATTGTCCTTAATATCACCAAACATCAGTCCGGCATATATCTTGGCACGACCATTCACCGTTTCAACGCTTTCCTTTACCGAACGCCCGATCCATTCAGGACCTTCATAATAGAATTTATTATAAATCATCGGATAATAAGCATCCAGCGTCCATTCTCCCCAATCTTGGCGTACCATGTGACGAGCCATGGACGGTCCCGGGAATACGGCGGCAGAAATAGCTTTATGATCCGCTTTCACTGCTTTAGTGATGGCATCCACCACACGAGTGATGGCATCCAGACGGAAATTAATCCAACTCTGGTTTTCCATCGGATACTTTAATTCCAACGGATCCTGTCCTGTTTTAGCTTTAAACAATTCACGGCATACATCACAATAACAATAGTCATATTCCGGCAACTCTTCTTTCTGCTCGATACCATAGTTTTTCCATAAGCTGACAGGCAAGATTACATCCGGCATACGGACATAATCCAGATGAACACCATCCACGTAGGGTTTATGAGCTTCCTTTACATAGTCTTCTGCCAGATATTCGGCCACACCTTGATGATTAGGGCACAAGAAACGATAATAATCCACGTAGGCTGGTTTGTCGTGACAAGACTCGCCTTTACGGTTCACAGCATACCAGTCGGGATGCTTGTCCAGCAGTTCCCTGCGGTTCATCGTCCATTTCCAATAATGCGCCTCCAATCCGGCTTCTTTGCAGAGGCGGTAAATATTCTCATTGTATCCCTCGAACATGACACCCGAAATACCACATTCTTTCAACAACGCAAACCACTTTTGCCATTCGGCATCCGAACGGTTATTCAGACGCATCCACAACCAGTTTTTAACTTCACGGGCAGGTATCTTTTCTGTCCGGAAACGTCCTTCATTATTGATCACATAACGGATTCCTTCAGCAGGATTGGTTATAGCTATCTGATACGTGTTCTGAGTCGCTTCCACCGCAATCCGGGCATCAGCCGGAAGATCTTTCAACTCTTTATCAGTCAAAAAGAATTGTTCTGTGGCACGCAGATAATTATGTTGTTTACTATAATTATCCTGTTGTGCGTAGAACATGGCCCACAGCAATTTATAAATGGCCTGATTGTACGGGTAAACCAACTCATCTTGCGAGGTTCCCACTTTTTTGTCTACGAAATAAAGATATCCCCAACGGTCGGGCATGTGCATATCGATTCTTCCGGTAGGAGTCCATACCCAATTTTCCTCGGGTCCTTTCTCCTTCAGCCACTGTACACGCGAAAAGTTGATGCGCCAGGTATTGCCAGCCTTCAACGGATTGTTAAAGTTCATGGTCAGCGCCTGATGAGGAATGGCCATTTCCACACTCCAATACTTATCTTTATCTTTTGATTTATTCAGTGTACCTTCACAATGGATGGCAGTCTTCAATCCGGGGCAGTCCCATTGCACCATGAAATTTCCACCCGAACGATAAGGTTTGTCCAGCATCAGATCGAAAATCACGCCACGCGCATTGGTTTCTATTTCAAAATAATTGTGTCCGTCGCTATCCGGATCAATAAACACTTCAAAGTCATTGTCATAATAGATGATGGTATCACGCTGGGTAAGACGCGCCTTGATATCCTCTTCTTGAAGAACAGCTCCTACATATAAAAATTCATCATCCCACAGCATCTTGGCGGTAGTTTCATATTTGGGAGTCGGGAATCCTTCTCCGCTTATATCTACAAACGGGGCAGTAGACGCCGCCTTGTTCCAGGAACTTTCATTCAGTTTACCATCTATTTTCAACTTTCCATCCGGACGATAACATACATAAGTACGCGGTTCGGTCAGAAAACGCTCATATTGTTCAAAAAGGCTTTGTGCCATTGCCGGAAAAGTAACCAGCAGAAGTAACAGGGTATAAATAAGTTTCTTCATGTATTTTTCAGATTCAAGTTAGTTATTATCTTGCACTTGTCCCACTCCGCGATATAGTTTGATCGGTCCATCCAGCAACACGGCCAGCACGGTAATCTGCTCATCCTGCACCTGTTGGGGTACATCAATGTAGAGATTACCCGGCACTGAATTCCAATAATTTTTATTGTAGACCTTGTAATTCAACATAGCTCCGTTACCAACCACCCATATACGGTTCACTTTGTTCATCAGCCCTTTTACTTCCACCGGACCGTTAGGTTTGTAAGGAAGGTATAAATACAAAATATCCCCCGCCTTATTCAGTGTGGTATATCCCTGGAAATGCTCGGTAGGAATACCTGCGCGAGTTTCATAAATAGCTTCTTTATGCTTCTTGGTCCATCGGCCGAACTCCTTCAACACAGCGATCTGTTCTTCAGGAATGGAACCGTCCTCTTTGGGACCGATATCCAATAAAAGATTACCACCCATGCTCAGGCAGTCTACAAATGTACGAAGCAGGATATAGGGTGATTTATAGTTGCTGTCTGTATGCTGATATCCCCATGAATCATTCATGGTCATACAAAGTTCCCAATATTTATCTTCGGGACGCACCACCGGCACTCCTTGTTCGGGAGTGGCATAGTCACCATACCCCTGTATACGCGAGTTGATAATCACATTTTTATTATCCGAACGAAGCAAATCTACAATTCCTTTGGAATTCCATGCTTCCGAACTTTGCTCCCAATCTCCGTCAAACCAATACAGATCCGGTTTCCAGGTCTTGTTCAGCTCCGCCAATTGTCCGAAATTGAACTTGTTGAATCGGGCCCAACGTTCAGGATCATTTTTATAACGTACTTCCGTACGGGTTTTGTTGGGATAATCAGGATGCGACCAGTCCAATAAAGAATAATAGAAACCAAGCTTCAATCCTTGTTTTCTCACTTCCTTTACAAAGGGAGCGATAAGGTCACGTTTTGCCGGAGTGCTTTTCACGACGCTGATATCTCCTACTTTGGTATCCCATAACGCAACTCCGTCATGGTGCTTGGTGGTTATCACTGTGTATTTGGCCCCACTCTCTTTGATCAGATCCACCCAGTTTTTCGGATCATACTTGGAGGCTGTGAAACCTTTTTCCTGCTCCATGTATTCATCGTAGGGCAGGTAGTTGTTAAAGAAGGACCAGCTTTCGGACACTCCTCTAACAGAATAAATCCCCCAATGGATAAAAATACCCAACTTGGCTTGTGAAAACCATTCCATTCTTTTGTCCTTTTGCTCGGCTGTTTCAGTCTGCGGCGTATCCTGTGCCCGTAAAGGGGAAGCTGCAATCAGCAAACCCAGGAACGCTAACGATAATCGGTTCTTTTTCATATATAATAGGTTTGATTAGTTAGGATAGCATGTCAGTATTATTAAAATTTACAGCTATATAATGGACAAAGATAATGTATTTTTATATTTTATTCTATCTTTGCACCCCTAAAACAGAACAAATATGAGCGCAAAGAAAAAGAAACAATCCAATAGTTCCCTGAGAGTCATCATTATTTTAGTATTACTGGGACTTTTGGCATATAAACATCAATTGTTTGACGGGAAACTGCTTGAAAATATCCCCACTATCGAAAGCAATGAAGAAAAGCCAGAAATACTGACCTCGCCCCAACATGGCGGTGCATTGGAAATCCCGACGATGCAATCGGGCACAGGCGGACAGATATTGAAACGTAAAGGATATACCCTATCTTATAATGCCGATTACAAAACTCCACAATGGGTAGCATGGGAGCTTACTAAAAAAGAAACAAAAGGAAAAGAAGGGCGAACAGACAAATTCTTGCCCGACCCAGACGTACGTGGAGCCAAAGCATATACGGGAGATTATACAAAATCAGGATACGACCGGGGACACATGGTCCCTGCCGCCGATATGAAATGGAGCAAACAAGCCATGAAAGAATCTTTTTATATGAGCAACATTTGTCCGCAAAACCCTAATCTGAACCGCGGTGACTGGAATGACCTGGAGGAAAAGTCACGCCAATGGGCAAAAAAATATGGAGCAGTGTACATTGCCTGCGGCCCCATATATGATACTAAACGCCCCAAACGAATCGGCAACAACAAAGTGGCAGTCCCCCATGCTTTCTATAAAGTCATATTGATAAATGATAAGAAAAATCCGCAAGCCATAGGATTTATCTTCCCCAACAGCGCCGGACATAAGCCGCTGAAGAAATATATAGTAACAGTGGACAGCGTAGAGAAAAGAACGAATATAGATTTCTTCCCTGCCCTGCCGGATGAGGTAGAAAACAGAATTGAAGCAGAGAGGGTACAAGAGTTACCGTAAAACCCATCACATACGTACGTGTGGCGCAATATATACGTATGCATAGCCCTACACTGACGTATGTGAAGGGCTACACGTACGTACGTGATTTATTTCACTTCCAACACCACGATAGACTTGGCAGGAAGAGTCACTTTCAAGCTTCCCTTATTAACCTTGGCTCCGGTAAATTCTTTCGGGGCAACCACACTCGGTTTCTCGAAACTATTGTAATCACCTATATTATTAGCGGTCAAAATACGGCCGGTAACACTCTTAGCTTTCACCTCACCCAGATTCAACTCTATTTCCTGCGATTCCTGCAAATCCACATTAGACAAGGAAATATGAATAAAACCGTTTGCATCCCGTGAAGCGGTAGCACTTACCATCGGAACAATGCGGTCGTCACGTACCACCTTGCGTTCACAGTTCAGTTCCAAAGGAAGATAAGTAGCATCTTGATGCACTTTATACATTTCAAAGACATGATAGGTCGGTGTCAAAACCATCTTGTCTTCCTTGGTCAGAATCATAGATTGAAGCACATTGGCAATCTGGGCAATGTTCGTCATCTTGATACGATCCGTATATTTATGGAAAACATCCAAAGTTAAAGAAGCCACGAAAGCATCACGCAACGTATTTTGCTGATACAAATGTCCGCGGACCGTTCCCGGTTCTTCATCCCACCAGGTTCCCCACTCGTCCACCATCAGGCCGATTTGTTTTTTCGGATCGTATTTATCCATAATAGCGATATGCTTCTTCAATACCGGTTCTATTTCCAGGCATTTGCCCATAGTCCAATAATAATCATCATTAGTGAACTCGGTAGCCGAACCTTTGCTTCCACTCCATCCGGTCACTGTATAATAATGAAGAGAAAGACCTGCCATGCGATGGCCCACATTTTTCATCAGCACTTCGGTCCAATTATAGTCATAATCACTGGCACCACTGGCTATTTTGAATAAATGATTGCCATCATAATTACGACAATAGGTAGAATAACGGCGATACAAGTCTGCATAATATTCAGGACGCATACTGCCTCCGCATCCCCAGCTTTCATTACCTACCCCAAAGAATTTCACTTTCCATGGTTTTTCACGACCGTTCTCCTTACGCAGTTTCGCCATCGGGCTACCTTGTTCAGAAGTCATGTATTCCACCCATTTCGCCATTTCTTCCACACTTCCGCTTCCTACATTACCACTGATATAAGGCTCACAACCTATCAGCTCACACAAGTTCAGAAATTCATGTGTTCCGAAACTATTATCTTCTACTGTACCTCCCCAGTTATTATTGACCATCCGGGGACGATTCTCTTTCGGGCCGATACCATCCATCCAATGATATTCATCGGCAAAACACCCCCCCGGCCAACGAAGCACCGGTACTTTCAAGTCCTTCAAAGCCTGAAGCACATCATTACGATAGCCTTGGGTATTGGGAATTTTAGAATCTTCACCTACCCACAAACCTCCATAGATACAAGTCCCCAGATGCTCTGCAAATTGTCCATAAATATGTTTACTGATGATTTCTTTCCCTTGCTCGGGATGTACATTGATAGTCGCTTTTTGTTGAGCAAATACCGGCATTGCAGCGAACAATGCCAAGCCCATAAGTGCATTTTTCATGATTAAAAATAAAATAATTAATATACTATTTTGCGTTCTCGTTTTTTGTTTGGTCAAATTTACACATTTTACATCAACCGGATAGTGGACAAAATTGTATTTTTAGGGGTACAAAATCGTCAAAAGTGGAAAAGAAACGGATATTTGCCTATATTTGCATATAAAAAAGCCCGATAGACTAAAATGAATAAAAAGAAACGTACTATTGTATGGATAGTTATTCTTATAATTATCCTAGCGGGAGCAGGTGGCGCAGGAAGTATATATTACTATTTCTTTGTCAAACAGCTCCAACTTACAAAGACTACCTATATTTATATAGACAGAGATGATAACCTGGATTCTGTGTACCATAAAATAATCCGGAACGGACATCCTAAAAGTATGTTCGGTTTTCAATATCTGGCAGAAAAAGAGAAGTATGGCGACAATATACGGACAGGGCGTTACGCACTCAATCCTTCAGACAATATGCGCTATCTCTTCCGGCGTCTTTCTATGGGATATCAGACTCCCATTAATCTGACTGTACCCAGTGTACGCACCGTGGACAGATTAGTGCGGGCCGTTTCACGCCAGCTCATGATTGATTCTCTGGATATTGCCAAATTAATTTCCGACAGTGCTTACTGTGCACAAATGGGATATACCCAAGAGACACTCCCTTCCCTTTTTATTCCTAACACTTACGAGGTGTATTGGAATATGAGTGCTGACGCTTTTATGAAACGGATGCAAAAAGAACATGCCGCCTTTTGGAATGATGAAAGGTTGAAAAAGGCTCAACGTATCGGACTTACTCCTGAAGAAGTATCTACTCTGGCCTCTATCGTGGAGGAAGAAACGGCCAATGGTCCTGAAAAACCCATGGTCGCAGGACTTTACATCAACAGATTGAATAAAGGGATGTTGTTGCAAGCAGACCCGACGGTAAAATTTGGTTTGCAGGAATTCGGACTGAAACGCATTCTTTTCAAACATCTGGAAGTGGACTCTCCTTATAATACCTACAAGTATGCAGGTTTGCCTCCGGGACCTATCCGAATCCCATCCATCCAAGGATTGGAAAGCGTACTGAACTATACACAGCATAATTATATTTATATGTGTGCCAAAGAAGATTTCTCAGGCACTCATAATTTCGCTGTCACAGCAGCCCAGCATCAAGCGAATGCAAGACGTTATCAACAAGCGTTAAACCGGCGGAAGATAAAATAAAAGGGAATACTTCCCTTTTATTGAAATCACCCTCGTTACAACTGTATGAACTGCACTCCCAAAGTTTTGTGTCCAACTTTTAGGGTGCAGTTCAACTTCTGTAACGAGGGTGATTTTTAGTTCATGAGGGTTTCGACACACCTTCCAAATGGATAGATAACTTAATGTCTACGTATAGAATCTTCTTCTTTGGAATATAAAACCAATGCAGACCATTTCTCGCACCTATAAGTCTCTCAACAACCGTCCTTTGTATTGTCCTTTCTTCGCAGTAACTTTTCCATATTCCACAGCATGAACCGGACAAATATGATAACAAGCAAGGCATTGGGTACAGTTATCTCCCCAAACAGGACGATCCGTCACTTTTATATTATTCACAGGACAAGCTTTCTCACATTTTTTACAAGCAATACAAGCCTCTGTAGCATGAAAAGGTTTAGGAGACATCAGGAAAGTATTGAAAAACGGACGCAAAAAATAGGATTTAGTAAATGGAAGCGCACCTTCATGGCAATTATAATGTTTCGTTTGAACCCTTGATGCTATCTCCTCGTTAATAAAGCGTACACGGGCAACAGCATTATGCACTTTCTGGGTTTCCACATCTTCATCGTCTACATCAAAACCTGGCAAAGAAACATAAGTATTCGGCATGGTGACCGAGTAACCGGCAGCACACCGCCATCCCTTCCGGGCAACAGCAGAAGAAAAGAGTTGTGCAGTCCGACCCGTATCATCTCCACAAGTACAGACAAAGAAAAGATATTCCGGCTTAATCATCTTCAACCGACGGATAAAACGAAGTACAATCTCCGGAGGTCCCCATGCATACACAGGGAAGACAAAACCTACTTTTTCTCCTTCTCTTAGTTTATACTCCTTATTCTTATCTATTTCCACAGCGATGGAGAGCAATTCCTCATTCTGTCCTTCCGCCAGCTGCCTTGCCACCCAAGCTGAATTACCTGTACCTGAAAAATAAAATATCATATCCGTATTATTTTTATAAAAAAGAAGCGATGCTAATCTCTTGAATTAACATCGCCTTATAATGAAGCCGCACCAGTGATGCGATGAAACTCCGAATGACAGGTTTTGAGTGCTCTCCTCCTTTGTAATCCACCGGCATAAATGCTACCCGAAGGCGTGGCCCGCCATTGGAAGATGAAGCTATGTCTCGGTTTTCAGATTAGTTTGATGAGTTTCCCAATCCAACTAATGCGGCTCGCTTTTCATCTCTTTCCGTATGACAAATATACGTCCTTTTTATGATATAAACAAGAGTATAGCAGGATTTGTTTGTTAAAAATAATAAGCAAGAAAATAACTCTCTGTAATTCTGCTTATTGTTATTTCAAATTCTTAATGAAACATCACAAAGCATCCGCAATAAAAAAGAGCAACCTCATAGAGATTGCTCTTTTAATAAATCTTTATATCACCGTTTACAGAAGAATTAAGCTACTTTTGCTTTAGCAACAATTGCTTTGAATGCTTCCGGATGGTTCATAGCTAAATCAGCTAACACCTTACGGTTGATTTCGATACCAGCTTTGTGTAATGCACCCATCAATTTAGAATAAGACATTCCTTCCAGACGAGCCGCAGCGTTGATACGCTGAATCCACAAAGCGCGGAAGTTACGTTTCTTGTTCTTACGGTCACGGTATGCGTAGGTCAAACCTTTTTCCCAAGTGTTTTTTGCTACTGTCCATACATTCTTTCTTGCACCAAAATAACCTTTGGTAAGACCTAAAATTTTCTTTCTTCTTGCTCTAGAAGCAACATGATTTACTGATCTTGGCATAGTTTTAATTCTTTTTGAATGTTAGCGCCACTGTTTCACACGGTGAACTTCAAGCTAAAGACATTCGGTTAATACTTTAAATAATACGTTTACGCTTTCGTTGTTTTTAGATTACTTCATGCAAAGCAATTCCTTAACTTGATCCAAGTTAGCATTAGCTACTAGACCTGAGTGTACAAGGTTTCTTTTCTGCTTTTTAGTCTTCTTAGTCAAAATATGACTGTGAAAAGCGTGCTTTCTTTTGATTTTACCTGTTCCGGTAAGAACGAATCTTTTTTTAGAACCGGAGTTAGTCTTGATCTTTGGCATCTTGTTTTTAATTTTAAATTATTATTCAAATGGTGGTAACGCACTATACCGGCGCGTTACGCACTCTTTTTTTATTCTTTTGCTTCTACTGCCTTTTTCGGATTTTCCTTTTTAGCAGTATCCATTTCTGCCTTCTTCGGAGAGCCCGCTTTCTTCGGAGCCAAAGAAATAGTCATTCTCTTACCTTCCAACAAGGGCATCTGCTCTACTTTTGCATATTCTTCCAAGTCATTCGCAAAACGAAGCAATAATACTTCGCCTTGTTCTTTGAAAAGAATGGAACGACCTTTAAAGAACACATATGCTTTCACCTTGTCTCCGTCCTGCAAGAATCCGATGGCATGTTTCAACTTGAAGTTGTAGTCATGATCATCTGTTTGAGGTCCGAAACGGATTTCTTTTACGTTTACTTTTACCTGTTTAGCCTTTTGTTCCTTTTGACGTTTCTTTAATTGATAAAGAAATTTAGAATAATCAATAATTCTACAAACTGGAGGAACAGCATTGGGTGAAATTTCAACTAGGTCAGCCTCATGATCCTCAGCCATTTTTAAAGCTTGAGCTATCGGATAAACTGCCGGTTCTACATCGTCGCCCACTATGCGGACTTCTTTGGCACGAATCTGTTCATTGATTCTGTGTTGCCCTTTTAAACTGTCATTCTTCATTAAAAAACTTTTAGTTCCTGTTTGTTTCTTCTTATTTTAATTAGTATTTCTTTATCTTAACGCAAAAGAATACATAAAGGTTTAACAATGTGCTCTTTTGCAAACGGCTGCAAAGTTACCATTTATTTATCATATTAGAAACTTCTTCGGCAATATTTTTTCCGAATTCTTCTATTTTCATAGTTCCTTTGTCGCCTTCGCCCTGCTTGCGGACTGCAACTTCACCGTTTTCAGCTTCTTTCTCACCTACAATCAACATATAAGGAATACGCTTCATTTCGTTGTCACGAATCTTACGGCCGATTTTTTCATTACGGTCATCCACAATAGCACGAACATCGAATTTTCTCAGTTCTGCTTTCACTTTTTCCGCATACTCATTGAATTTCTCAGAAATAGGCAGAATAGCTACCTGATCAGGAGTCAGCCACAGCGGGAATTTACCGGCAGTGTGCTCAATCAATACGGCAACAAAACGTTCCATTGATCCGAAAGGTGCACGGTGAATCATTACCGGACGATGCTTTTGGTTATCTGAACCCATATATTCCAACTGGAATCGTTCGGGCAAGTTGTAGTCTACCTGAATTGTTCCCAATTGCCAGCGACGGCCGATAGCGTCTTTCACCATAAAGTCCAATTTAGGTCCATAGAATGCAGCTTCACCATATTCCACTTTCGCAGTCAGGCCTTTTTCTTCGCAAGCTTCAATAATGGCTTGTTCGGCTTTTTCCCAATTCTCATCACTACCAATGTACTTTTCACGGTTCACCTTGTCACGAAGAGAAATCTGAGCTTCCACATTCTCAAAATTCATAGACTTGAACACAATGTTAATGATATCCATCACGCGAAGGAATTCTTCCTTCACTTGGTCGGGACGACAGAACAAGTGAGCATCATCTTGCGTAAAACTGCGCACACGGGTCAGTCCGTGCAATTCACCACTCTGTTCGTAGCGGCATACGGTTCCGAATTCCGCGATACGCAACGGCAGGTCTTTATAAGAACGTGGAGAATTCTTATAAATCATACAGTGATGAGGACAGTTCATCGGTTTCAGGAAATATTCTTCCCCTTCTTCGGGTGTATGAATAGGCTGGAACGAGTCCTTACCATACTTGGCGTAGTGTCCGGAAGTGATATACAGGTTCTTGTTGCCAATAGGCGGACACATTACTTCCTGATAATCATAACGGGCCTGGATACGGCGCAAGAAATCTTGCAAACGAATACGCAAGGCAGTACCTTTCGGTAACCACATGGGAAGTCCCTTGCCCACCATATCGGTAAACATGAACAAATCCATTTCCTTACCTATCTTACGATGGTCGCGTTTCTTGGCTTCTTCCAGCATTACCAGATATTCGTCCAGCATTTTCTTCTTCGGGAAAGTTATACCATAAATACGTGTCATCTGCTTACGGTCTTCCTGCCCTCTCCAATAAGCACCGGCCACAGAAAGCAGCTTGATAGCTTTGATAGGAGCAGTAGAGGTCAAGTGGGGACCACGGCAAAGGTCGGTAAACGCACCTTGTGTATAAGTGGTGATGTGTCCATCCTCCAGTTCGGAGATCAATTCACATTTATAAGTCTCACCTCTTTCACCGAATTTCTTCAACGCATCCTCTTTAGCAATGCTCTGACGCACCAATATTTCTTTCTTTGCAGCCAACTCGGCCATCTTGGCCTCAATAGCTGGCAGATCTGCCTCCTTAATGATTGCTTCACCCGGGTCTACATCATAGTAAAAACCGTTTTCAATGGCCGGACCGATACCAAACTGAATGCCTGGATAAAGTTCTTGCAATGCTTCGGCCAGCAAGTGGGCACTAGTGTGCCAGAAAGCATGTTTGCCCTGTTCGTCTTCCCATTTATAAAGAACGAAGTTTGCATCTTCATTGATAGGGCGAGATAAATCAATCGTTTCACCGTTCACGCCACAAGCTAAAACATCTTGCGCCAGCCGTGAACTGATACTTTCTGCAATCTGCAGACCAGTAACTCCTTCGTTATATTCGCGAACAGAGCCGTCGGGGAATGTTATCTTTATCATAATCTTCTATTTATTTTCTTTCTTGAGGATGCAAAAATAACGAAATCTTTTTGACTTATCCTCTTTTTAGCAAAAAAATGTTATTCTTTTCGTTCCGTAAAGCGTTTGATTATATTGTAAGCAGAGAAAAGTCCCAACTCACCTGCTTTACTCAGGTCCTGTATACCTTGCCTGTTGTTACCCAAGAAAATATGTGTCAAGCCGCGATTGAAATAAGCATCCGCAAATTTAGGATCCAACTGGATGGCTCTGTCATAATCAACAATTGCCGCACGATAGTCTTTCAAGATAGAAAGCACATTACCTCTATTATAATAAGCATAGACAAAATCCGGAGCCAGCTCAATCACCTTGTCCAAATCGCGCTTTACCATTTCATAGTCCGCAGCTTTCACAGCACTCTTCTCTCCCGGATTGGCTTTCAAATCATACTCTTTTTCCATCTTCTGGTATTCCAGCTGCTTATAACGGATTAAAGCACGATTGAAATAAACCGGAAAGAAATTACCCTCAATAATAATAGCCTGATTCAAATCTTCAATGGCACTTGCAAAATCCTGCACCAGATAAAAGTCCAATGAACGTGCAAAACGTTTGTTCACATTATTCGGATCAGCCACAATAGCAGCAGTCTGTTCGTCAATGGACGCAAAATGTTTTGTAGCTTGTTCTTCCGTCAGAGGAGCTTCCTCATTAGTTATAATCAGACGACCGGGAAGTACTTTCTGATTATTCAATGTTTCAATGAACTTATAATAGTTGACCTGTCGTTTCACATCATCGTGCTTTTCATAATAGGTAAGCACGAACATAGGCTGGGGAACAATATTCACATTCTTATCCTGCACGCGTCCACGATAGTCACTCTTATATTTTTCTTCTCCCTCTTCGTTGTCGGCAACCACAATCTTACGATAGTTGTTCATGTTTTTGTCGGACTTCTTACGGGTTTTATTATTCTCTGTATTATCGGCAGTCTGCTTATTAGGATCTACTCCGTTCTGTTTATCCAGTTGTGCTTTCAACACTTTGAATTCATCTGCATCAGCACCTTTTACATCCCCTATTTTCCTACGTGCCTGCGCTCTGTATTGATAGCCCAGCAAAAAATTGGGATATTCATTTATCACCGTAGAATAATCTTTAATTGCCCCTTTATAATCTCCTGTCTGATCCAATAACAGACCACGGTTGAAAATAGCCATCATATTGTCGGGCTCCATTTCGATAACAAAATTAAAGTCTTGAATAGCCCGGTTGTCATCGCCTACTTGTGCACGTAATAAGCCCCGGTTATAATGGCCGATGAAATTATTGGGATCAATATCCAATGCAATATCATAGTCACTCATCGCTCCTCTCAGGTTATTCTGATGGTAACGGGCCAAAGCACGATTGATATAGACACCTGAATTCCGGGTGGACAGACGGATGGCATGATCAAAATCAGCTTCCGCATCTTTATATCTCTGTTGCTGCAGACGAAGGATAGCACGGCTGGCCCATGTATCTGCATCATAACGGTCTATTTCAATCGCCTTACCAAAGTCTTTTTCGGCAGCCAAAGTATCCTTCTGCTTCAAATCCACCTCACCACGCATCAAATAGGCCTTTGTATATCGGGGGGAAATAGCGATCAGCTTATCCAGATCATTCTTCGCCCCCTTATAATCTTCCTGCCTGATACGGCAAAGGGCCATATTATGCCATACCCCTATATTCTCAGGATCAAACTCCAATGCCTTGGTATAATCTTCTATAGCTCCCGCAAAATTATTCTGCTGGATCCGTGCCAATCCACGTACCTGATAAGCACTTACCACAAACGGATTCCGCTCAATAGCTTCTGAACAGTCACTCTCCGCCCCCTGAAAATCATCCAAATTTATCTTCGCCAGACCTCTATAGAAATAAGGATCAGACAAATAAGGCTTTGCATTAATCACCTGATTAAAATATTGAATCGAAAGGACATAATCCTCAAAATAAAGCGCATTACGCCCTATCGCCATCACCCTGTCCGTATTTATCTGTGCCGAAGCTAGTACAGGGAACATTATTAATAATGTATAGAGTATCCGTTTTATCATTTTGTATTTATAAAAATACGGTTTTCCCCACAAATGCGCCACCTGTGGCGCATAAATCAAAATCGCGGAGTTATCATTTTATAGTCTTGACCTTATAGGAACAACGCGCCTTGCCCTTCAACATGGCCCCCAGCTTTCCTTTAATCATCTGTTTGCGTAATGCAGACAAATGATCAATGAACATTTTTCCGTCCAAATGATCAAATTCATGCTGCATGACCCTTGCCAAATAGCCTTCCACCCACTCGTCATGTTCTTTCAGCTCCTCATCCAAATAAGTCACATGAATACGGTCCGGACGTTTCACCGTTTCATGGATACCTGGCAAACTCAAACAACCTTCTTCCATGCTGACTTCTTCTCCACCCACTTCTAAAATATGAGGATTTATATAAGCCCGACGGAAATCCTTAAATTCGGGCAATTCATCAGACATCACATCCAGATCAATAGTTACGACACGAATAGGCAAACCAATTTGCGGAGCAGCCAGACCCACACCATCTGCACGATTCATGGTTTCAAACATATTTGCTATCAACTCTTTCAAATTAGGGTAATCCGGGGTAATATCCTCTGCTTCTTTACGCAACACCGGTTGTCCATACACATAAATAGGTAATATCATTTTTCTTAATCTGTTTTTATTTATTAAATATATTTCTTCGACTCCAAATAGGACTGTAAGATTATCGTAGCACTGATTTCATCAACTAAAGCTTTATTCTGCCTATCTTTTTTCTTCAAACCTCCATCCAACATGGCTTGGTGGGCCAATACGGACGTAAATCGCTCGTCAACAAACTCTATCGGTATATCCGGTAATTTTTTCCTTAGTTGATTGACAAAAGGGACAATATTACGCATATTTTCCGACTCTTGATTATTCATTTGCTTGGGATGCCCTACAATGATGCGTTCCACAGGCTCTTTTTCCACATATTTCAGAATAAAGTCCAGTAGTTGGTGTGTAGGGACAGTCGTTAACCCGTTTGCAATAATTTGCAAAACATCCGTCACAGCCACACCTGTGCGCTTTTTACCGTAATCTATCGCTAATATTCTACTCATATAGTTTGCAAAAATACAAATTTATTCCATACCTATTTTATATATAAAGATTAAAATATGCTTTTTCAACTGTTTTTTCAAAAGAAACGATTCATTTCGTTTAATTTTATTTGCTATTTAAAAAATAGTACTTATTTTTGCACCGAATATGTGGCTTAACGTAAGGGTCGCATAATGTTAAATTGAAACAAGTATTTGTTATAAAATGAAAAATAAGAGCTCTTCAAAAGGAGTTTTATATAGATGTTTGTTGTATTGTATAGCTATATTGTTGCTTGTTATGATTCCATTAAAAAGTTTCAGTCAATCAACAGGAGAATTAACAACAGATAGTCTTGTAAAAATGGGATTTGAAAATGTAAGATGGACAGATACTCCTGAAGAAAGAGTTTATGTGGTTGAAAACAGTGCTTACAAAATTCAAGCGTTGGGTATTAGAAAGGCTGTAGATATCATACAGTCAATGGGATTACCCAAGGATAAATCTTGTAAGTTGATTGTTACCAACTATAATATACCTCAGGTCTCACTGACCTATCAGCCTCTTGCCGGTGACACAACAGTGGTAAGTGGTGAAGATTGGAAAGTCAGTTATGATATAGGTGACAGTTGGGACAAGGTGAAGAAAGAAAAGAAAAAGAACAGTTCGCTGTTTAAAGTAGATATATTGGTATATCCGCAGCTATACTTTAAGAACTATATCATTACACAGATATATCAGGCTTTATTAGAGTTTAGCCCGGCGGTAGAGGTGTCGCTTTGGCCAGGAATGAAATTTACTGGACAGATTATTCTGCCTGTGTATAATGACGGATATGGAGAACTTGCAGGAAAAGTTCGTCCTGGATATCTAACCTTGGCACAACAATTTCGTCTGCCTTATAATATACTGGGAACAGCAACAATAGGTTTCTTTGATTATGATACATATGGTGCAGATTTAAATCTGTTTTATCCATTCAAGGATGAGCGATTTTCTATAGAAGGAAGATTCGGTTATGTCGGATTTGGATATTGGAGAGGTTTTAAATTTCGCTATAATGATAAGTACACTACTTATTGGTCTGTAGGGGGAAACTTTTACTGGCCAAGGTTTAATACACAGTTTAAATTGAGAGCTGAACAATATTTATTAAAAGAAAAAGGGGTAAGATTTGAAATGATCAGACACTTCCGCTATGCCAGTATAGGTTTTTACGCTGTAAAAGCTGAACATGCCAATAGTAATGGAGGGTTTAAATTCATCGTTGCATTACCACCTTATAAATATAAAAGACATAAATATATACCAAGGGTTTCTACTTCATTGGGTACGGGTATAACATATAATGCAGGAAATGAAAAATATTATTATAAAATGCCATATAGTAATGCAAGTGAAAATATAATGCAACAAAATAGTTTTAATCCATATTTTATTAAATCAGAATTATTAAATTTTTAATTTTATTGAGATGAAAAAGAAAAGTTTTTTGAGCGGTATTGGTGCTAAATTGGCATTGGCCGCAGTAGCTTTAACAACTGTAGTGTTCACAAGCTGCGAAAAGGAAGAATTTAATGTAGAACCAATCGAACAAGCACCCGCTAGTGCCACAATCTTTGCTACTGTGTATGATCAGACAACAGGCGAAAATCTAGGTACAGCAACAACAACTATTGCAGCTGGCGAAAATGGAGCTATCGCTAAACAAAAAGTTACTGTTACTTGTCCTTTCTCAAGTGCCGAGTATTTGCCCGTAGCTTCTATCGATGTTGAAGTTCCAGAAGTAGCAAAAGGTCAGATGATTCTTATTCCTGTAACTTTCTACGCACAGAAAATAGCATCTGCAGCACAGAATGTAAGTACTTCTAAAGATGAAGATTCAATTGAACAAGTTAAATCTGAATCCAACAAGACTTCAAAAGAATATACAGGTACAGGCAAGCCGCAAGAAGTTGAATACGATGCATTGGTAGGTACTAAAATTCTTAACAAAACAGAACTCTATTCATACATTGAAACTCTTGTAAACTCAAGAGCTATGAGCAACGACAATGTTATTGCTGTATTGAAAGCATTAGTAGATACTTATGATAACATGGCAACTAAGACAATCAAGACAGAAGTAACAATGACAGAAGGAGTAACATTTGTATTCAAACCTGTAACACCTATGACTGAATACGTTATGTCTATCAGCGCTACTGTTGACAATGTAATCTATACTATTCCTAATGTAAAAGTAAAAGAAGCAGGTACTACTGATGCAGGTTTGGAAGTATTATCACACGGTCACGGTCACGGAGACAATGGCAATGCAGGTGGTGGTGCAGCTGGTAAATAATCAATCAGTTTAAACCAACACGTAGAATAATAATTCACCAAAAAATTATAGTAAAATGAAATATAAAGTATTAACTCTGTCGCTTCTGATGGCAGGTGCTTGTGCTACTACTCTTAAAGCACAAGACACCAACTATTATACTCCGAAATGGAGCGATAACATCTTCGTCAGTGTAGGTGGAGGTATCCACGCTATTGAAAACGATGGTTTCAATAAGCTGGCTCCTCACTTCAGCATCTCTTTGGGTAAGTTAATTACTCCCACATGGGGGATACGTGGTCAGGTAAATGGTATCACACAACACTTGTGTTTGGATAACAGTTACTACGAACACAACAAGAACTACGTAGGAGCTAACATTGACGCTATGGTAAACTTGTCAACTCTGTTTGCAGGTGCTAATCCTAGCCGTTTTTTTGAAGTATATGGTTTTGCTGGTCCTATGCTTTCCGTAGCTAAGTCACAGAACGTAACAATCAAGAATGATGGAACAATGGTTCCCGAAGGTGAAAGCAAAGCAAGAGCACGTATTGGTGCATCCGCCGGTGTAGGCTTGAAGTTCAACATTAACAAATATTGGGCTATCGATGTTGAAGCTCGCGGCGCCATCGCTCCTTCTATCTTTGGTAATATCAGTAGCCACCGTAAAGCTGAAGGAACAGGTATGTTGACAGCTGGTGTCAGCTACATCTTTGGTGGCAAGAAGTTTGCTAAAGTTGAAGACCGTGTAGTAGAAAAAGAAGTGATCAAGGAAGTGATCCGCGAAGTTCCGAAAGAAGTAGTTAAGGAAGTGATTAAAGAAGTTCCTAGCGCTGCAGAAGTTGCTATCTTCTTCAAAATCGGTAAAGCAAAGATCAGTCCGGAAGGTATGGTTAATGTACAGTTAATGGCTAAAGCAATCAAAGCTAATCCTAACGCTAAGTACAAAATTGCAGGTTTCGCTGATAAAGCTACAGGATCTGCTTCATTCAACCAGACTTTGTCTGAAAAACGTGCTCAGGCTGTTTACGATGCATTGGTTGCAGAAGGCGTAAAAGAAAGCCAGCTTGAAAAAGTTGCTATGGGTGGAACAGATAACATGTTTGGTAAGAACTATTTGAACCGCGTAGTTATCTTGGAAGTAAAATAATCATTGATACCTGATAAAACTCTGATAGATTAAAGAAGGGAGTATCGTAACAAACGATGCTCCCTCTTTTTCTTCAACTGCTTTTTTGATCACATAAGCAGCAACAGCAAATAAATCATATAACAAGAATCTACAGATCTTGGCTATACAATTCTGGAAACTTGAGGTAGTATTTACCGAATCTTGTAACAAGATATCGGGCTATACAAGCAAAAAACTGATACATAAAAACAACAGGACGTATTTAGAAAAGAACAAGAGCTTTTTTAAATACATCCTGTTGTTTTTAAAAAAGCTCAAGACGATTTTAAAATATTCTATCGTATAGTGACACAGACTAATATATAAGCAACATTATACAAACAAAAGCATTTACTATCCTCAATAGACCAGCTTCACATTGTCAACCCAAAGTGTATTTCCAGGAGAACCGATAAAAGCCCCCCCATGACTGGACGAAAATTGCAGTATCATGTGCGTAGGATTTTCATTGGCCTCCGCCCATCCTATTTCTTTAATCAAGACACTTTCTCCCTTACTATTTCTAGTATAATCCCTCTCTCTCAACCCCATTGTTTCATGATTATAAGACGGATGCTTGGTTATATCACCATACAGCACTTCATAAGTAGCACCATTTACCCAACCATCCGAATCCTTATCATATTTCATCACCATAGTTCCTACCCTCTTCGCCGTAATATTTCCTTCAGCGTCCTCCATACGTTTTTGCAAAAAGAAAACAGTTATCGCACAATCCTGCCCTGCCACCTGACCTTTCTTGCTGAAACCTGTCAACCGGATACGATCTTTCTCACCAGACATCTTTACCTTATAATCATAACGGACAGCTTTGGGACGTTGAGTAAAAGGAACTCCCCAGTTCATGTTCTTCTCAGCATTCTTAGTTCCTGTTATAGGCTCCAGCATATCACCTAAATAAATGGATCCGGCTGCCAATACAGTAATATTCACCATCCCCAATACTTTGACGCTCTCTATATGCGTTTCCAGGCGAGCACAATATCCATTGTCCCGTTTGTCTCTATAAACAGAATTATTTGTTTTAACAATGCCCACTACCTTAGCCATCACATTAGAGGTTCCCCAAGGAGACCCTCCCATATTTTTATAAGGTTTGTTACCATCTATTTCCTTTGTAGGACCTATCTCATAAAGAAGTTTGGTATTGCCGCCTATAACACCGGACTCATGAACCTTACGGATTATCCACTGATCCATATCTCCGTATTTTATAGGCACCACCTTTTCCTGGGCAAAGCCATACAGCGGTGCTATAGCCAAAAGAGCAATGACCGATAATCTGCCATAATATTTCATACCCTTAGTTTTTATTGTTGTTTAGAACCGACAAAGCTATAAAAAAAAGCGGCAACTTCACAGTTGCCACTTTTAATAAAGAAAAATAGACTATATTTTCTTCTTAATTTACCAAAAAGAAGTCATTAATATACTCTATATAGTAACCATGCCTTCTGGAAATCGTCACGGTTAGGATATTTTGCCTTAAACTCCTCCTTTGCCTGAGTAGCCTGCGCACGGTCATCATATGAAGATGCTATAACGCGATACATATTTCTTTCAGCATTATAAACCACTTTGGCATTATAACCTTGACCATCCAAATATTGTTTCAAACCTTCTGCATTCGCTTTCACACCAAAGCTACCACATACTACGCTATATGCTTTTAAGCCGTCACCTGAAACCAATTCTACTTTCTCTTCGCGAACCGGACCGGCAACAGGAGCAGTTGTCACAGGGGCAGATACTACCGGAGCAGCTTCAACCGGAGTTGCTTCTACCTGATCAGCAGGAGCTTCAGCCAATTCCTGTTGTTTTGCTTTTTCATAAGCCTTCTTGTAAGCACTTTCGCTAGATTTACATGAGGAAAATGCCAAGGCTACGCACAATCCCATACCCAACACAACTAATTTTTTCATGATTACTCAATCTTTTATAAATTAATACTCTAGTTTAATTCCATTATATTGGTGCAAAAGTAGCAATATATCAACAGCTTTCACATCAAGAATGGAGTTAAATTTAGTTAATCAGAGAAGAATCTCCAATTTCTATTCAAAAATAGACAAAATAAACAACAACATTCAGTTTTATTTGTTAGATTTGTAAGGTACAAAAAACAAAAAAACTATGAAAGGATTAAGTATTTTAGCTGCATTCCTAGGCGGAGCCGTAGTTGGTGCAGCAGCAGGTATTTTATTTGCTCCTGAAAGCGGAGAAGACACTCGTAGCAAAATTGCTGATGCTTTACGTAAAAGAGGTATCAAATTAAGTCGCACAGATATGGAAAATCTGGTCGATGAAATTGCAGCCGAGGTAAAAGAATAAGCAACGCCCACAAAAGTGTATTGTCATTCCGGACTTGGATCCGGAATGACAATAATTTTTAAATCAAAACTCCACGCATGTTTGCAAACGATAAAAATATAGATAATCTGCAACAACTTCTGGCAGAGCTTAAAAAGTACGCAGAGTTACAAAAGGATTATGTAAAATTACATTTAGTAGAAAAACTTACTATACTGATATCAACCCTCATCCTTGTCTTTATATTATTGATATTAGGTATTATCGCACTTTTCTACTTGTCATTTACATTGGCCTATGTACTCGAACCTCATGTAGGCGGGCTTATGGCTAGCTATGGAATCATTACCGGATGCATTATTCTGCTGATTCTGTTAATCGTTTTATTCCGCAAACGGCTGATTGTCCAGCCTATGGTAAATTTCCTTGCCAACCTGCTTTTAAATGACAACTGATTATGAAAGAGAATACTCCTAATAAAACGCCCATCATCACTTTGGAAGTGATAGCACAACGAAAAGCTGAGAAGTTGGAAGAAGTACAGCAAGCTAAAAAAGAAATGGTACAAACCATACATGAACTTTTTGCGCCTGTAGAACAAAAAGGAGGCGTAGAAGGCATTATGCAACATATCAATACAGGAATCGCCGTTTATGACGGAGTACGGACCGGTATCAAGATCATGCAAAGAATCAGAGGATATTTCCTGAAAAAGAAGAAATAACTTAGTATTAACCACAACATTTTATCCACATGAAAAGACAGCTACTAGGTGTGGCAGCAATTTTGTTGTCAATTTCCACGTATGCACAGGACAATCCATTATGGATGCGTTATTGTGCCATTTCTCCGGATGGAACCACCATCGCATTCACCTATAAAGGTGACATCTACACAGTACCCTCTACAGGCGGCAGGGCCAGTCAGATTACAACCAACCCTGCCCACGACACCAAACCTATCTGGAGTCCTGACGGAAAAAAAATTGCTTTCGCATCAGACCGCATGGGAAGTATGGATATTTTTGAGGTAAACAAGGAAGGGGGTATCCCCAAAAGATTAACCACCCATTCGGGTAATGAAACACCGGTGGCTTATAAAGACGCCGGACACATTCTGTTTCTAGCCAATATAATGCCAACTGTAGAAGACGCACAATTCCCCTCCGGACAATTCCAACAAGTATATGAAGTTAATACCGAAGGAGGACGCCCTGCCCTCTTCTCTTCCATGCCGATGGAAGATATCAGTATCAATCACACAGGTAATACTTTGCTCTACCATGACAAAAAAGGATATGAAGATCCTTGGCGTAAACATCACACTTCATCCATTACCCGCGATATTTGGCTGTGTTCTCTGAATGGAAACCGTACCTTTCGCAAACAAACTACTTTCAATGGTGAGGACCGCACTCCCGTTTGGGCTTCAGATGATAAATCATTCTATTATTTAAGTGAGGAAAAAGGCTCATTTAATATTTTCAAACGTGATATTGACGGTAATACATCCAAACAAATCACCAACCATACCAAACATCCGGTACGCTTCCTGAGTGCCGCCTCCAATGGAACATTATGCTATGGATATGATGGCGAAATCTACACGGTAAAAGAAGGTGCCATTCCGCAAAAAGTTCAGATTTCCATTGTCACCGACAAGAACGACAAAGATCTCATCCGCCAGATTAAGCGTAGCGGAGCAACAGAAATATCCCTTTCACCCGATGCAAAAGAAATTGCTTTTGTACTACGCGGAGATGTATATGTCACATCAACAGAATACAGCACCACCAAACAAATCACCAATACTCCGCAACAGGAACGCGATATTCACTTTTCTCCGGACGGAAGAAGTATTGTTTACGCTTCCGAAAGAAACGGATTATGGCAGATTTATCAAACCAGTCTAGCTAAAAAGGAAGAAAAACAGTTCGCTTACGCAACCGATATCAAAGAGGAAAGACTGACCAATTCGGATATCACTTCATTCCAACCTCAATACAGTCCTGACGGCAAAGAAGTAGCCTTTCTTGAAAACCGTACTACCATCCGTGTTCTGAATCTGAAATCAAAAGCTGTACGAACCGTCATGGATGGCAACTATGAATATTCATACAGCGACGGTGACCAATGGTATCAATGGAGTCCGGACAGCAAATGGATTCTTACCAACTACATAGGTATTGGCGGATGGAATAACAAGGATGTTGCACTGGTCAACGCATCTGGCAACGGAGAAATTCATAATCTGACCGAAAGTGGATACAGTGACGGCAATGCCAAATGGGTATTGGATGGAAAAGCCATGATTTGGGAAAGTGACCGCGCAGGATTCCGCAGCCACGGAAGCTGGGGCGCTGAAGCGGATATCTACATCATGTTCTTCGACTTGGACGCATACGACCGTTTCAGAATGAGCAAGGAAGAACTTGCTTTGCTGGAGGAATCAGAAAAGAAAGACAAAGAGAAGAGTGAAGAGAAAAAGAAGGCTGATAATAAAAAAGATAAAAAGAAAGACTCCAAGAAAGAAGATGACAAGAAGGAAGTAAAACCACTGGTTTTCGACCTTGAAAACAGCCGTGACCGTGTGATTCGTCTAACTGTAAATTCTTCACGATTGGGAGATGCTGTATTAACTCCGAAGGGTGACAAACTATATTATCAAGCAGCCTTCGAAAGCGGATATGATTTATGGGAACACGATCTTAAAGAAAACAAGACTAAAATCGTCATGAAAAAAGTCGGTGGCGGAGCCCTGCTTCCTGATAAGAAAGGCGAGAATCTGTTCCTTTGCAGCCAAGGTGGTATCAAGAAAGTTACTGTCAGCAGTGGTGAAACCAAACCTGTAGAATTCGAAGCTTTCTTCGACTACCAACCCTATGGTGAACGCGAATATATTTTCGATCATGTATGGCAACAAGTAGAAGATAAATTCTACGTAAAAGATCTGCACGGAGTAGATTGGAAAGGCTATCACGAAGCATACGCACGCTTTCTTCCATACATCAATAACAATTATGATTTTCAGGAAATGCTAAGTGAAATGCTGGGTGAGTTAAACGGTTCACACACCGGAGCACGTTACTACTCAAACGGTCCTACACTATCCACAGCGACCCTAGGAGCATTCTATGACGAAACTTATGATGGTGACGGGCTAAAAATTAAAGAAATATTAGCAAAAGGTCCATTTGCCGTGAAAAAAACGGATGTTACTCCTGGTTGCATCATCGAGAAAATTGACGGCAAACCTATCGTAAAAGGACAAGACTACTTCCCGCTACTGGAAGGCAAAGCCGGAAGAAAAGTGTTACTGGCCATATATAATCCGGCTACCGGCAAACGTTTTGATATCACCATCAAAGCTATCAGCACGGGCGAACAAAGTAACTTGCTGTATAAACGTTGGGTAGAACGTTGCCGCAATATAGTCGATAAATTATCCGAAGGCCGCATAGGCTATGTACACGTAAAAGGTATGGACAGTCAAAGTTTCCGCGAAGTATATAGTGAAGTATTGGGACGCTGCCGCAACAAAGAAGCTATTATTGTAGACACACGCCACAATGGAGGCGGCTGGCTACATGATGACTTGGCCACTTTATTAAGCGGCAAGGAATATCAGCGTTTCGTTCCACGCGGACAATACATAGGCAGCGACCCATTCAATAAATGGCTCAAGCCATCCTGCGTATTGGTATGCGAGGACAATTACAGTAACGCACATGGCTTCCCATGGGTTTACAAGGAATTAAAGATAGGCAAACTGATTGGCGCACCGGTTCCGGGCACAATGACTGCCGTATGGTGGGAAAACCAAATCGATCCGAGCATTGTGTTCGGTATTCCTCAGGTGGGTTGCATGGATATGCGTGGACAATATGCAGAAAATCACCAACTTTCTCCAGACATTGAAGTTTATAATACTCCAGAAAAGGCATTGGCAGGTGAAGACCAGCAGTTGGAAGCAGCCGTACAAGAAATGCTGAAAACAATAGGGGAAAAGAAATAAAACAATCCCATCCTGATAAAAAAGAAAAAAGACAGATGCGAAAATATTTTCGCATGCCTGTCTTTTTTCTTGCTCTATTCACATCCGTCCAAGACAAAGATGGCTCATCCAACCTTTATAAAGCGATCATCCGATGAATATAAGACATACGCTTTATATCCGTCGGACGATATTATCAAAAGGAAACAATATGAAATAGTTCTTGATCAGAAGAAAGATTCTCAAGCCTCCTTCGCTCTTTTTTTCCAAAGACGAGTCATATCTTCCAAAGTCTTTCCTTTTGTTTCAGGAACCATCTTCCATACAAACAGCGCTGCAAGCACACAAATCACGCCATAAAGCCCATAGGCAAACACCGGACTGAATTCATACATGGCAGGAAAAGTGGAAGAGACCAGATAATTGAATATCCATTGGAAAGCTACAGCGATAGCCACTGCCTTGCCGCGGATAGTATTCGGAAATATCTCTGCAATCAACACCCAGCAGATAGGTCCCCATGACATCATAAAAAATGCAGCATAAACAATGATGGAAAGAACAGGAAGAATACCTCCCACCTGAAACTCATCACAAAATGCAACACAGAATGCACCTACAGCCATACCAATAGAACCAACAATCAACAAGGGTTTACGTCCCATCTTCTCTACGGTAAAGATAGCAACCAATGTAAAGAGAATATTAACTACCCCCATTACCACAGTCTGCATCATACCATCACCACCGCCACCGATTTTCTCAAAAATACGCGGTGCATAATAAAGCACAGCATTAATACCGATAGCTTGCTGAAATACAGAAAGCAAGATACCGACTACAATAACTGTCAACCCGTATGTAAGCAGTTTCTCTGTTTTCTCGGAAGTCACAGCCTTTATTTCAGACAAAATAGTTTTAGCCTTATCTGTTCCATTTACTTTTTCAAGTACAGAAAACGCTTTATCATCCTGATGGGTCATAGCCAAATAGCGCGGAGTTTCAGGAACCAAAAACAATAAAATGCCAAATAATGCAGCCGGAACCGCTTCTGAACCAAACATATATCTCCAACCATCGGAAACAAGCACTTCATCCGGCATACCATCTTTAATCATATAATTCACAAAATAGACTACCAACATGCCAAAAATAATAGCAAACTGATTACAAGAAACCAATTTACCACGAATTTCGGAAGGAGCAATTTCGGCAATGTACATCGGACAAACAGCAGAGGCAAGTCCTACACCGATCCCCCCGATGATACGATAAAAGTTAAAAGCAAGGATCAATGCAAACGAAGTATCTCCTTTAGAGAAAAATAAAAATTCGGGATAATAAGAGCCTAAAGCAGACAGAAAGAACAATAAAGCAGCCAGACGCAACGAATTACGACGTCCTAACCCCGAAGCAAAATAACCGGAAAAAGCACTACCAATGACACAACCTATCAATGCACTGGAAGCAGTCACGCCATGCCAGAAAGCATCTAATCCCAAATGTTTTTGCAGAGCCTGCTCCGCTCCCGAAATAACAGCTGTATCATAACCGAAAAGTAAACCGCCGAGAATGGCTATAAACACCACTCCCATCAGATAGAAATTGTTTTTCTTGTTTTTCATAATAAAAGAATTATAATAGTTTTCGTAATAAATACAATAACAAAGCTGTGCGAAATTAATCATTAATACGTAATTCTATTATAATTCTCCAACCATTTTAAATCTTTTTCACATCAAGGATAAACAAGATTATTTCGTCTGAACTGTTCTATGTCTTCCTTTTTTAATCCTATCTTATCCAATGACTTAGGAAGATTATGATCATTAAGATAATAACGCGGACGAATGAGATATTGTCTATTTGCTACCGATAGGCTATCTGCCCTATAAGGTGTCTGTACCCCTGCCAAATTCAGCATGGTATGAAACACAGAAGCATTTCCTGCTACCGGTTTTTCACGGTTCTGCAATATAGCTTCATGTACTTCCACATTCTCTTCTCTATATGCTTTGGACAACCAAATTAAAAATGGTACATGCAGTTGATAATAAGACGGGACCGGGGATGCATGTAAAAATAATTTTCGATTATCATCAAAAATATCCTCTCCATGATCCGAAGTATAAAGCATAGCCGAAAAAGAGTTCATTTTCTGCAATAAAGTGATCAAAGAAGCCAGAAAACCATCTGTATAACGGATAGTGTTATCGTATGCATTCATCAAATACTCTTTATTCTCATATTTGGCGTCTGTCAGATTATCCGGTTTAAAGACAGACATGGATTCGGGATAACGTTCTTTATAATTAAAATGTGATCCATAGGCATGCAGCACGATAAATAATTTTTGATGACCTGCCTTTAGCTCCTCTTCTACTAGAAACAATAGTTCGTCATCCGAAATATTGGCTCCTTTCGGAGTGTCTTTCTTGATAAACTTCCAATCATCTGCCTCCATCCCCAAAAAATCAATAAAAGAATGGTTAGGAAGCTGGTTCGAAAAAAAGGCTGTATGAAATCCTGCCTCCTTGAAAGCGGTAATGATTCCTTTCTGTCTATAAAGACAGTCATAATCCTCAGCCGAAGCTGCCGAAAGCAACATAGGCACACTTTTATGAGTAGTATTAGACTGGGTAAGCACATCCGTGAAAGTTACCAACCCCTCCATTTTATCAAGTAATGGAGTGGTATTCCTTTCATAACCATAAAGTCCGAAATTACAGGCACGGGCCGTTTCCCCTATCACCAAGACATAAACTTCCCGGCTGTCTTTATCATGTGCGGCACTGGCATTAAAAGTAAAATCCCTTGAAGTTTCCGCATATCCGGCAGTTTCGCCCGCACGTTCTGCAGCCAATACTAAATTATAACATACATTAGCCGGATACATTTCAATCTTTACTTGATAATCACGTTGCGTCGCATAGCAGATAACAGTCAATAACACTCCTGCAACAATGCCTGCCAAGGCATACTTACGTTGAGAACGAATAAAAGAATATTCCAACTGATTACCTCGGGCCCATGAGAAACCTCCCAAGACCAAAGCAGGAATGTAAACAACAAAAACACCAATTACAGCCGGCAGTAAATTATCCAACAGTTCCATCACCTCCCCGGAATTAGTAGTTGTCAGATTCAGGAACATATCTACTGCAATGATAGAACGCCCGAACAGGTATAGCAATACCAATTGGAATGCCGCAAAGAAAACAAACGGAAATAAGATCCAAATAGTCTTTCCAGGTTTACGCCCCAATGTCATAATCAACCAATAAACCGATACCGGCAGAATGACATTACAAATACGTGCCAAAAGTGTCATTTGTTGTTCTGTAAAAAACAATGCCACATTGGGAATGGCCAAGACAACGATGAACAGAACGAACAATCGTTGTGGCTCACAACACCACTGAATAAATTCTTTAAAATGCTTCATTTATATTAAAAATAAAACCAGACTGTCCATTTTTTCCAAATCCATAGTCCAGACGAACATTTACATTCTTTTTAAACTCCCAACGATAACCTATTCCATAATTAGGCAACACTCTGTCCATGCGCAAAGCACTGAACTTATTGAATACAGTTCCGGCCCCTATCCAAACTACAACACCATTACGTTTCCATACATGCTGACGCAATTCCACCTGCCCCTCTATTTTATGCTTGTCACGATAGCGCCCTTCGTAATAACCACGCATGGAATACGAATTTCCCAACAGCGCCATCATAGCCCACGACGGATTACCGAAATTAAAAGTACCGCGTAATTCTCCTGCCAACAATCCTCCTTCCCATACAGGATGATAATAACTGGTACGCAAATCCGTAGTACTGAATGCATAATCGTTTCCCAAAAACTTAGGACGGAAACATTGGGTAATATTCAAATAATATCCCTTATGGGGATTAGTCAACACATCGCGCGAATCATATGCCAAAGAAAGGCCCACTCCATAATTAGCAGCAGTAAGGTTCATTCCCTCCAGTAATCCGGGGCGTTCCATATTCTTACCATGCACATAATCATAAGATGCCATAGGACCTATATATAAATTATCCGCTATCCGAAACAAAAAACTAGCTTTAATTTGTGCTTGCCAGCGATCTAAATCAGATTCATTGGCATCTACATTACCCATATCGTACCCTATTCCCCAAAACTTGGAAGGAAAGGAATAAAAATAAAGAGTATAATCCAGCCGGTATTTGTCCTGCGGAAAGATATGAGTTCCGCGTATCCCCAACATATAGAAGCCAACAGTGGAAACATCTCCAAATAAAGATACATTGGACGGGGGAAGAAGCATGTCACTTCTATCAGCACGATAAAGCCCCGCTGCCACCAGTCCAAGCCCCAGTTTGGTATCCGTACTGTAATGTGGTCCGCCAATAATACTAAAATCAAATTTCTTATGATTCTTATCTTTATTAGCATCATTAAAATAGTCCAGAAATCTTTTGAAAAAAGTCCTTTTCTGTACTGTGCTGTCTTTGTGTTGCATTGTCGTATCTTCAGGCAAATAAAACAGACCGCCCTCTTGCGTGACTGCCAAAGCCGCATCTGCCATACATATAAAGATTACGATCAAAAATGATATTTTCTTCATTGTAACCTGTTATTTTTTCCACTGTTAAAACAAGCTTTACAGTAAACATAAACTGATAAAAACAAATAAAGCAGATTGGGATACAAAGATAGCCAAACCTGCTTTATTGTGACTTTTTTTATAATAAGAATCTGGTCTGAATTTACCTATTTCTGTCCTAAATACCTTATACCGGTCACTTTTCTGTAATCAGCCAACGCAATCTTCTGCTCATAATAAGATTGGATAAGGTTTGTATATGCCTGTATCCATGTCAGCTGTGCAGAAAGCACATCCAAAATAGTCAACTTACCTTCAGTATAACTAAAAGTGTTCAAATCCAAATTCTCTTCTGCCAGTTTGCAGTTCTCCTCGGCAATACTTATCTGACGGGTATTCTCTGTCAGACTAGTCCACGCCTTCGCCACTTCTTTGCTTATTTGGTCTTGCTTATCTTGCAATGCATACTGCTTGCCCAATAAAATAGCCTTCTGTGCAGCCGTCGATTTAAAGCGGGCTCCCCAATGGAAAATCGGCAATTTAATAGAGGCATACACATTACTATTAAACATAGTTTCGCCCGAAATGTTCAACATCTGTGTTCCCCATGTCTCTTTAAAACCGATAGAAAGAGAAGGGTTGTACTTGGCGGCAGCCAGACTTACCTGTCTTTTCTGATAATCCACATCCAATTGGGAGATAGCATAATCGGGACGCACATTCAAGGCTGTTTCCGCTCCAACAAAGGCAGGCATAGGCAATATGGTAGAAATAGAATCCGTCAAATCCATTTCAGCCAGCGGTTCCAATCCCATCAGTACATTCATATTCTGCAAGGCGACCTGATAAGACTGATAGCTGCTGGAACGTTGCAATTCAGCCTCTTTCAAACGAGTCTGCATCTGAATGAGATCCGTCTTGCTGATATAGCCATCATCGTACTTATCTTGCAGCACTTTGGTCAACTGCTCAATAATCTGTACATACTGGCACATCGTTTCATACATTTCTTTTTGTGCGGCTGTTCCCCAATAACTGGCTTCAGCGGCATAGATAATATTATCCGTTGTCAAATCCACCGACTTATCCGCCATCTGAGTTTGTATTTGGGAAGCCTTATAATTGTGATAGATACTGCCACCGGCATAAATAGGTTGTGATACCCCTACTTCGGCACTGTATGAATCGTGCTCCATAGGAACAGCCATTCCGCCAAAATCCATCTCGTATTTGTTAATACGATACTGATAGCTTCCCGTTGCATCAACAGCCGGAAAGAAAGCGGTTTTTGCCGCTTTCATAGCCTTCTGCATAGCTGTACGTTGCGCCACACTCTGTTTTAAGGTTTGGCTATAATCCAGTACCTTTTGTTCAAAGGTAGAATAATCCACGACAGTCTGAGCCGAAAGTGTACCGGTCATACAAGCCATACTTATAATATAGATCATCTTAGTTTTCATTATCTGTCTGCTCTGATTTTAAAGAAAATACAATAAGTTACCGGAAGAACAAAAATGGTCAGTACCGTTGATACGAACAAACCACCCATAATGGTAGCCGCCATACCTGCAAACATGGCATCGCCCAACAATGGAAGCATACCCAGAATAGTAGTTCCGGAAGCCATGGTCACCGGAACGATACGTGTCTTGGTAGCCTCGACCACGGCAGGCACAGCACCCTTTCCATCCTTCAACTGAAGTCCGATTTCATCGACCAGCACAATGGCGTTCTTGATATTCATACCAATCAATCCCAACAGACCGAGGATGGCAAAGAAGTCCAATGACTTACCAAACAAAAGCAATCCCCATACCACACCAATAAACACCAGCGGCAACATAAGCATAATCAATACCGGCTTGCGGTAGTTGCTGGGGAAAAGAAACAGCAGAACCACATAAATCAACAGGAAGGTCAGCGGAATATTCTTCGCCAATGCAGCGTTACTCACATCCTGTGTTTCCTGCTCGCCAAAATATTTCATTTTATACCCTTCGGGCAACCGCATCTGCTCTTGTACGGCAGTGAGCACCTGTTTAAACGCAGCCATCGTATTGGCTCCACGTTTAGGTTCACATTGCATCATCATACAACGCTCGCGGTTAAAGCGGCGGACTACATTATAATCATAACCCAAAGCAAAATTATCGATCACCTGTTCCACTTTCACGGAATTTCCTTTCGTACTGAATACAGGCACACTTTTCACATCATTCAAGTTCATTTTTTCCACATCCTCATCTTTCAACAGAATAGGCAAGGAAACATCCCCCTCACGATATTCTCCCAAAGGCAAACCATTGGTAGCCGTACGGAATGAATTAGCAACCTGCTGACGGGTAATTCCCAAGCGTAAACCTTTCTGTTGAGAGAACATCGGTTTCCACACAGGCACCTTATCTCCCCAATTGGAACGGATATCCGTCACCATATCACACTGGCGGGCTATTTTCTTCGCCCTTTCAACCAATGCGGTCAATGTATCGGGATTCTCACCGATAAAACCGATCTCAATAGCAGCTTCAGGCACCGGAGACAAAGCAAAAAGTGCCGAACGGGTAATGATATTGGGAAAGTTCTGGGTCATGTGCTCATAAAACTGCTGTTCTACTTCGGCTGCATCTTCGGGGTCTTTAGTTTCCACCATCACATTAGCATAGTTAGACTTCGGTCCAAAAGAAGAACTTGCCAAATAGTAACGCAACGGAGTACCACCCAATGTCACCGAATATGATTTAACTTTCTCATGATTCTTCAAATAACCCTCCACCTTCATCACATCCTGATCTACCGCATGAATACTGAATCCCTCAGGGAATACCAGATCAGCACGAAAATAAGGCTTATTCATTTTCGGAAAAAAACTCTGAGGCATAACAGCCATAATAACCAAAGAAAGCACCAAAGTCACAAAGACGGTGGTCAATGTCACAAAACGGCGTTTAATCAGCAAGGTCAGAAACTTCTCGAATTTATGATAGAGTTTAGTATCATACGGATCTTTCATTGCACCGCCGGGAACAGCTTCTTTCAAAATAAAATTACCAAAAGTCGTAGTCTGGCACAAAGCCAGAATCCAACTCAATCCCAGTGACACAGCCAATACAACAAATAGCGGTTTCACAATCTCAGCCACGGATGCCGGTGCCAGATACAAAGGCAAGAAAGAGCAGATAGCAATAAAAGTAGCGCCCAGCAATGCCCACTGCGGCTTGATGGCCCCCTCTATCAATGACTGATAACGTGATTTTCCGCGCTTGATACCTATTTGCGCATTATCTGTCACCACAATGGCATTATCCACCAGCATACCCATGGCGATAATAAATGCCGCCAAAGAAGTACGGTTCAATCCTACTCCCCACATCAACATAATAAGCAAAGTACCACCTACTGAGAAAAGTAACGAACTACCTATCAGCATACCGGCACGCGATCCCATCACCACAAAGATAATCAGGATAACAATAACCAATGATTCTATCAAATTCAGGATAAAGCCATTATTCGCCTCATCGGCAATCTTATCCTCAGGATAAAGGGAGGCAAGTTCAATACCGATAGGCAACAATTGCTCTATTTCCGCCAACCTTTCGTCCACTGCTTTACCCACAGCTACCACATTATCCTTTGCTCCACTGGCCACACCTATACCAATAGCACGTTTACCATTGACCCGCATCAAGGTTGAAGGCGGATCATAGTATCCACGCTCCACTGTTGCAATATCCCCCAAACGGACTTCCCGTCCGTCCTTACTGATAATCAACTGATTTTCTATATCTTCCAGACTGGTATAAGTTCCTTCCGTACGCAAGCGCAACTGATAAATTTCTGTCGCTATATCTCCCGTATTCACCTGTATATTCTGCTTCTGCAAGATGCCCATAATTGAAGTGGGATCAATGCCCAGTGCCGAAAGTTTGGAGGTGGATATCTTGACATTGATCACTTCTGTCTGTTCCCCATACAACATCACTTTCTGCACTCCCTCAATCGGAGTCAACTGGGTACGGATACGCTGGGCCCAGTCACGCAAATCAGTATACGAGAATCCCTCATCAGCGGTCAAAGCATAATAAATGCCATACACATCACCAAAGTCATCATTCACTGTAATGGTAGACGCCCCACTGGGCAATTTGGGTTGTATATTCGCCACTTTACGACGTAATTCATCCCATTTCACAGGCATATAATCCGGATCAATCGTAGGCTGAAGTTCAATAGAAATCTTGGACAGTCCGAAATAAGATTCCGATTTAATCTGATATACATCTGTCATGGACTGAATTTCACGTTCAATCGGTTCCGTAATCAGTTTCTCCACTTCATGTGGGTTCGCTCCCGGATACTGGGTAACCAATACCGCAGTCTTTATCACAAAAGGCGCATCTTCTTTCTTAGGCAGCTTGAAGAAGGAGATTACTCCACCTATCAGCAAAATAGCCAAAAAGAAATAGATAACCTTCCGGTTCTCCAAAGAATATTTTGGAATATTCATGATATGCTTTCTCCTTTTTTATTCTGTTAATATTTTTACTTGCTGGCCATCCACAAGATAAGAGGCTCCGGCAGAAACGACCTGTTCACCCGCTTTCACATCTCCGGTAACAATCAAGTCATTACGTCCAACAATAGTACCCTTATCGTTGACTTTGCGTTGTTCCACTTTCTGTGTGGATGGATTATAAACAAATACTTTTTTACTATTCAATGTATTGTCAAACACTACAGCCGACAAAGGTACTGTAATCCCTTCTTTTACCACATCATTCTCAATATTGACAATAACACGACATGAGAACCCCACCGATACCTTGTATTTTTTCAAATCAAATTCCGGATCATCAATGTAAAGGAATACAGGAACTCCTGCCCCATCGGGAGAAGCCTCTACATACTCCTTTACTTTTGCTTGAAATAATTTTCCTTTATAGGCATCAAATTCTACGTAAATAGTAGAAGGAGAAGTTACATAAGAAATATTCGTTTCGGGGATAGTGAACTCCACTTGCAATTTAGCCGGATTAATCAAACACACTACTCCTTGTCCTGGTTGTACACGCTGATAGTTTTCAACGTATTTTTTTTGGATGAAACCATCAAATGGAGCGCGTAGCTTTGTGTCATTCAATGTGTTTTGCGCATCTTCAAATGCCGATTTGGCATTGGTATACGAAGCTTGGGTCGTTTCAAATTCTTGCATGGAAATGGCGTTCTTAGCCAATAGTTTCTCCGCGCGTTGCATCTGTGATGCCGCCTTTTGAAATGAAGCCCTCTTAGCGTCATAATCCAATTTGTAATCTGTCGGATCAATTTCGGCCACTACCTGTCCTTTCTTTACCCGCTGTCCTTCGAGTACATTCATTGCTACCAGCGGACCGGACATTTTAAAGGCCAAGTCACTGAACTGATCAGGCGACACAACACCTGAATACGATTTTTCGATCCTGCTTAACGAGGTCACTTCCGCCAATTTCACGGGACGGGGACCGCGTTCTTGTGCAGGTTGCTGTCCGCAAGAACAGAACACTGCTGCAATCATTGCCATGATAGACAAATTTTTACCTTTCATACTGTTAATCTTCACTATTAGTTTCCGCTGCAAAGTTCTCATAATTATTAAAGGCGTACAAGTGCTAACAGTAAGATATATTAGTCTATTTTTAAGCATTTTCTTTGTTATCTGCTTTAACTGTCCTATATTTGTGGTGCATAATCAAAATCTTCTTTATTTTTATGAAGTATATAGATGACATTAACCTATTTAAATCAAATAAGGATTTCGTTGCAGAAATTGACATGACAGGATCATTAGGCCGTATTTACCACTACCCGCAACGAATGGAAGGATGCTTGTTCCTTCTGTGCCTGCGAGGTGAATGTGACATAACGATCCATCTGTCTGAACACAAGATACAAAAGAACGACATTGTCACTATTTTGCCAGAAACCTTTGTACATGTCCACCGGCAAAGTCCCGACTGCCGTCTGTACCTGATAGGGTTCAACAAAGAGTTGCTGAATGGAATAAACCTCTTCAATTCCACCATGAACTATCTTTCAGCCCTGATTGACACGCCCATTATTCCTCTGCGTCCCGAAATAACCGAGTTGTTTCAAGACTATTTTATGTTGCTGATAAAAATGAAACGTATGGGAGCCAAGCCCAATAAAGACTTAATCAGCACCATGCTGCTCACTATATTGCATGGTGTAGGCAGCATTCATCAGAACACCAATGTAACCACACGTACTTTCAATCGTGGAGAAGAAATTGTAAAACGTCTGGTCCAATATATCATCAAACATTATACGAAAGAACGGAGTGTAGCTTTTTATGCCGATCTGCTTCATATATCCCCTCAGCACCTCAGCACTACTGTCAATAAGATTACGGGAAAAACTGTTACAGATATCATCGCCAAACTAGTGATAACAGATGCGGAAGCCAAACTAAAATCCACCGATCTTACTATTCAGGAGATAGCCTATTCACTTAATTTCCCAGATATCTCATTCTTTGGGAAATATTTTAAAAGATATACAGGAATGTCACCGAAACAGTATAGGGAAAACGGATAGTGAAAACAGACTCAGCCCACGTTAGTACGTGTAAGGTCATACATCAGTACGTATAAGCCTACATATACTAACGTATAAGCTTATACATACTAACGTATAAAAACACATGTCCAAAGTCTCTTACACCATAAAAGTTATAAGTTTTTCGGCTTATAAATAGCGTTCCACCAAGTCGCATCGTCCTGCAACCATTTGGCAAACCAGGCAAAGATTGTATTCTGCCACTGGATCCTCTTGCCATAGTCTACAATATGATGATCTTGCCCCGTTACCGCCACAAAAGCTGTTTCGCGTCCCAGCAATTTCAGTGCTGTAAACATCTGAATACTCTCTCCCACCGGTACATTCACATCCGCATCACCATGCAGGAACAGCAAAGGCGTATGTATCTTGTCCGCATTGAACAACGGGCTTTGTTTTACAAAAAGATCAGGATTGCTCCACGGATAACTATCCGCCATGGAAACTTCACTATACGAATATCCCCAATATCCTTCCCCCCAATAACTGGTATGGTCACTGATACCGGCATGAGAGATGGCCGCTGCAAAAATATCGGTCTGTGTTTGCAGGTATTGTGTCATAAAGCCGCCATAGGACGCACCTATACAGCCTATTTTCTTGTCATTGACAAAAGCATGTTCTTTACAAAACAGCTTTGTACCTTCTATAATATCCTGTGCCACCCCTTCCCCGGCTGTATTGACGTGGCGGGCAGAGAATTCCTGTCCGAAACCGGTAGCACCGCTAGGTTCTATCACATACACCACATAGCCCAATGCCGCGTATGCATGATGCGGATAACGGCTTTCAAAATTACGGCTGACCGGACTGCACCCACCATAATAATTCACAATCATAGGATATTTCCGGTTAGCGTCAAAATGAGGCGGCAGGTAATAACGGCCGTAAATGGTATCACCACGCGAATTGGTAAAACTCCAAGCCTTGCATTCGCCCAGCTCCACATCTTTCAAGATGTCCTTACTTAAGTCTTCCAACAAAGATGATTTCATCTTTTTGGTATTCATGGTGTACAAACGGTCGGAATTTGAGGCGCTTTGTCCATAATAGGCCATAACCGGAGCATTTTGCGCCAATGAGAATGAATTGACCAAATCTTCTGAAACCTCCAGTTGCAGAATTTTCCCATCAGCGGGATTCATCCGGTACAAACTGTAACAGTCACGGTTCTCGGCCGTGAAATATATTTGCCCGTCGGCCTTATTCCACACGGCACGCTGTACGCTGGGATTAAAATCTTTCGTCAGCGGAGTGACCCTCTTATCAGCTATATTCAGCAAATAAAGCTGACCGTCCGTCATACTCGGAGTCTGCCCCTCCTTTACATTTTTCCCTATTCCACCCAGCGATTCAGGCGAGCCGGATACCAATACCTGCGTTCCGTCAGGTGAAAAACGGGCTCCACTGATAAAACCATCTTTATCTATCAGCAGTTCCGCCTGTAAAGTCTGCATATCCAACCGATATAGTGAGAATAAAGTAGTAGGACGCTTGGTCAGACGGCTCTGACTGGTCATCATCAAAAGATACCGGCCGTCATTGGAAATATCGGCAGCCCAGACATTGTGATAACCGAAAGTCAGTGGCTGCAACAAACCGGTCTTCAAATCATATTTAGCCAGATAAGAACGGTTACGCCATCCCGGCTGGCGGTCATCCGGCTCCAGTACCTCATAAATTTCTTTACGTTCTTTCGGTCCTTCCTGGGTCATGATGAAAAGCAGGTAGTCTTCCGTAGGTGCGAACTGGAAATACCCGTCAGGTAATTTATTCACCAGCACGGCCTCCACTCCGGTAAGTGGATCCACAACTATCAGCTGCCTGCCATCCACTCCTGTACGGGTATAATAATAACGGTTAGAACGAGGCATCCATTGCATATTCTCAGTACGCTCCGCCAAAACCTTACCGCTGGCAAGTTCAGTAATACGCGTACTGCCGGCCGACCGGCCACCTACACAAGTCGTACGATAATTAGTAATCAGATATCTGCCATCAGGAGAAAGTCCTACTCCGGCAAAACGAGTTCCATGCAACACATCCGCCAAAGTATATAGCTTTTTGTTATCTTGCTTAAGTGAAATGCTTCCCTCTTGATCCGTATCCACACTCACTTTCAAGGAATCTGTTTTCCCTGTTTCAGAAAGATATTTAACAACTACAGAATGGGTGGCCGGCTCCAAAGCGAGTTCAGTCCCTTCCTGCTTTTTCCCATCTACATAAAGTTGGTATTTTTCCAGACCGTCAATCTTCAACTTGGCCGTAGCATAACGAGTATTCTCCAACACAAAGCCCACCATGTGCAAGGCATATCCCGAGTCACTTCCCGGCAAAACTCCGCCTGTAAATAAAGTTCCCTGCTGCAATACGTCCACAGAAAGATGAGTATCTAACAAACGTCCGGATACAAAAGTCTTTGAATTCACATCCACGCTGTCTACCTGAAAAGGAGCCTGTACAATGTAGGGTCCGGCATAACGGAAAGTAGTAATGTCAATCGTTTCAGCACCTGCCATCACAGCCCAGGCAAGAGCACAAGACAATAAGATTTGTTTCTTCATATTTCTAACAATTTGTGTTACACAAAGATACGAAATATAAAAGAAACAAAAACCTTTTTCTACGAATTTCAATGCTTCCTACAACATATTATTTCACCTCTCCCGGCAGATAGCGCAACTGCAAATACTGTTCTCCCGGTTTCAGATACCCCCCTTCGAACATTTCTTTCCTGATCCGGTAAACTGCCACCCTTTTCAATAAGTAATTTTCTACCTTCATCGGCTGCTTTTTACACCAAGAAAGCACTTTCAGACTTCCATCGGCATGAACATCCGCATAGACTTTTACCGTTCTTATCGGAGTCCCGTCCGCTATCTTACGTCCTCTTTTATAATCCACCCACAAAATAGCTTTCGCTTTTTCCCCCTCACATGTCCCAGCATACTTATCCGTTTCGGATGCGGTGGAAGGTGAAGAAGTTCCCTTACAACCTACAACCGCACATAAAATCAAAAGATATAAAATATAGCCCCCTCGTATTTTCATATCAATCGGATTAGTCTTTTATCTCTTCTATAGGAGTAATATCCTCTATTTCAGGCATACCCGGTTCTTTCTTCTGACGGAAGCGGATGATGTTTATCAAATCGGACAGTCCGTATACAATGCTGCTCACTCCCAGAATGATGAATGGAACAGCCGCCGCCGTAAATGGATTAAATAATACCACAATACCTGCAATCAGCACCAACACAGGTATCACAAAGAAACCTCCCGGTACCACCGTCCAACTACGCGCAGCAGACAAATTCACAATCTGACTGATTCCCGCCAGTACCAAAACAGCACCCAGCACATACATCAGAATACCGACAAAAAATGCCGGCATAATCATCAACCATAATCCGAACAAAAGGCTACCAAGCCCGGCAATAGGGAAACTGCTGCCATCCTGCTTGCCACGAATCAAATACCCAAATACAGAAAAGAGTCCCGGTACTAGAAACAGGACACCGATTGTAATAACCAGATAAAGAATGGCAGCTTCAGGCCATGCCACCAGCAACACACCGATGACCAATGCACAGATACATCTGATTATAGAATAATTCATTGTTTTCATATTCAATCATGTCTAATTGGTTAATGAAGCGAATATACTGATTATTTCTGAGAAGACAGATGCAAAATGGATATTAATTTTTCAGACAGAAGAACAAAAGAAGAAAGCCGGAACAGATTTTCCTGTCATAAGCTTAGAACTACATTCTATTGTTCTATAGACTTTAGCAAACAGAATATTCTACCGACTATTCCAATATGTTCTTTCGTACCCATGCCTGAAGATCATCCTTTTATCATATGGCAAATCACTCTATCTGTTCTGTTTCAGGCAGACTTTGTTCATTCTCGTCCTCATCGATCAAAATAGCCCAAAAAAGCCACCATAACAGCAATCCTGCCAACAACACGGCACCTATCCTTATCCAAAGTTTACGTTTCATACACTTCATTTTAATGATTTATTAACTGATGTATTAAAACCATTCCGCCACCCGAAATGTTCATTTATAAAACCAATTTAAAGTAATAAGATTATGAATAATGGAAAATTCTTTGCCGGACTGGCACTAGGAGCGCTGGTCGGCAGTGCATTAAGTTGTTTTGCGCACAGCAACAGAGGCCGCAAATTGAGAAGAGACGTGTATGATGCCATTCAGGACTTACAAGAAGATGCAAAAGACCTGGCTCATCATGCAAAACATAAAGCAGAACAAGTAAGCAGTGAAGTAGCCGGAAAAGTAGGTGAGAAAGTGGAAGAAGTGAAAGGGAAAATACACGAGGCTGCAAATAAATAAAAAAAAGTAAGTTTTTCTTTGGAGTTTAAAACAAAACGCTTACATTTGCCCCAAAATAAAAACAGATTTTATGAATAGAATCATGGTAAATACATATTGGTGGCGTTTCTTACAACTAAACAAGTCGTAAGGGAACCAGACCATGTATATATACCTGACATTCTAATAAGGATATTCAAACTGAAGGCCTGTCGTACTTACGACAGGCCTTTTTTCGTTAGTGCAATTAACAATCAAAATTTAATATAGAACGACAATGAAAACTTATCAGGTAAACAAAGAAGGTTATTATGGCGAATTTGGCGGGGCCTATATTCCCGAAATCCTTCATCGCTGTGTGGAAGAGTTAAAAAATGCCTATTCCAAAGTATTGGAAAGTGAAGGATTCAAAAAAGAATTCCACCAGTTACTACACGACTATGTGGGACGCCCTTCACCTCTATACCTGGCAAACCGGCTAAGCGAACAATACGGTTGTAAAATCTACCTGAAACGTGAAGATTTGAACCACACCGGAGCACACAAAATCAACAATGCCATCGGCCAGGTGTTACTGGCAAAACGTATGGGGAAAAAACGTATCATTGCAGAAACCGGAGCTGGACAGCATGGTGTGGCCACCGCCACGGTATGCGCTTTGATGAACATGCAATGCATTGTTTACATGGGCAAGACCGATGTAGAACGCCAGCATATCAATGTAGAAAAGATGAAAATGCTGGGAGCCGAAGTCCGCCCGGTCACTTCCGGCAACATGACACTGAAAGATGCTACAAACGAAGCCATCCGCGATTGGTGTTGCCACCCTGCAGATACTTACTATGTCATCGGCTCTACCGTAGGCCCTCATCCCTACCCTGATATGGTGGCACGTCTGCAATCCGTTATCAGCGAAGAAATCAAAAAGCAGCTGAAAGAACAGGAAGGAAGGGAATATCCCGATTACTTGATGGCTTGTGTAGGAGGAGGAAGCAATGCGGCAGGAACCATTTATCACTATATAGATGATGAACGTGTGCAGATTGTCCTGGCCGAAGCAGGAGGCAAAGGCATAGACACCGGTTTCTCGGCCGCTACCATCCAACTGGGGAAAATGGGAATTATCCACGGAGCAAAGACCTTGGTTATCCAAAACGAGGACGGACAAATAGAGGAACCTTACTCCATCTCTGCCGGTCTGGATTATCCGGGCATAGGCCCCATGCATGCCAATCTAGCCAAACAGCAACGCGCTTTGGTACTCGCCATAAACGATGATGAAGCCATCCGTGCCGCATTTGAACTGACCCGGCTGGAAGGTATTATTCCTGCATTGGAATCGGCTCATGCATTGGGAGCACTGGACAAAATGAGATTCAAGCCAACGGATATAGTGGTTCTCACCGTATCAGGACGCGGAGATAAGGATATTGAAACCTACTTGAAAGAATCCAGCACAAGGGCCTCCTTGCAATAACACATAGAAACCCACGAGAGTAAAAATCTTATACGGACAACTATAAACAGAAAAGAAACAATGAAAACTTTTACCTATACCACCCGATACAAAACCATACTGGGTGACCTACATACACCGGTCAGTACTTATCTGAAAGTACGCGACATTTTCCCACAGAGTGCGCTGATGGAAAGTTCCGACTATCATGGAAGTGAGAACAACCGTTCTTTCATCGGACTGAATCCTGTAGCCAGCATCGGAATCAACCATGGTATAGCCACTGCCACCTACCCTGACGGCAGCATGGAAGAACATCCCATCACCGAACATTTCCGGGCAGACCATGCGATCTCCGATTTTCTGAATCGTTTCAAGGTAAGCGGAGAATACAACAACTACTGCGGACTGTATGGTTATACCACGTTCAATGCCGTACGCTACTTCGAACATATCAATGTAAAAGACAGCCGTGACCCTAAGAACGATGCTCCGGATATGTTGTATATCTTATATAAATACCTGATCGTCTTCAATGACTTCCGCAATGAAATGTTATTACTGGAAATGTTGCAGGACGGTGAGGACAGCCATCTGGATTATGTGGAAAAAGCAATCCACAACCGTAACTATACCACTTACGACTTCCGTGCCGTGGGCGAAACTACCAGCACCCTGACCGATGAAGAGCATAAGGCGAACATCCGCAAAGGCATTGCCCACTGTATGCGCGGTGATGTTTTCCAAATCGTCCTTTCACGCCGTTTTATCCAACGTTACGAAGGAGATGATTTCAAACTTTACCGTGCTTTACGCAGCATCAACCCGTCCCCCTACTTATTTTACTTCGATTTCGGGGGCTTCCGTATTTTCGGTTCCTCTCCCGAGACCCACTGTAAAATAGAAAACGGACGTGCCACCATCGACCCTATCGCCGGAACCACCCGCCGCAACGGAGACAAGAAAATAGATGCTGAACTCACCGCCAACCTATTGGCTGATCCCAAAGAAAATGCAGAACACGTAATGCTGGTAGATCTGGCACGCAATGACTTGAGCCGCAATTGTCACGATGTACAAGTAGAATTTTACAAAGAAGCTCAATATTACAGCCACGTCATTCATCTGGTAAGCCGGGTCAGTGGCGAACTGAACCCCAAAGCCAATCCCATCAAAGCATTTATTGATACTTTCCCGGCCGGAACTCTGAGTGGCGCTCCGAAGGTAAAAGCCATGCAACTGATCAGCGAATACGAACCTCACAGCCGTGGAGCCTATGGAGGTTGCATCGGATTTATCGGGCTGAACGGCACATTGAACCAAGCTATTACCATTCGTACATTCGTCAGCCGCAACAACGAACTATGGTTTCAAGCCGGTGGCGGCATCGTAGCTAAGAGCAATGAAGAGTACGAGTTACAAGAAGTAAACAACAAACTGGGAGCACTTAAAAAAGCAATCATCCTGGCAGAACAAATGTAAAAACGAATCATCATGAAAACAGTAATTATAGACAACTATGACTCATTTACCTACAACTTGAGTCATTTGGTAAAAGAACTGGGAGCCGAAGTTACCGTATTACGTAATGATGCTTTCCAACTGGAAGAATTGGAAAAATTCGATAAAATCATTCTTTCACCCGGTCCCGGTATTCCATCAGAAGCAGGCCTGCTGCTCGAAGTAATTAAAAGATATGCCGGCAAGAAACCGATTCTGGGTGTATGCTTGGGAGAACAGGCCATAGGAGAAGCTTTTGGCGGCAAACTGACCAATCTGAGCGAAGTATTTCATGGCGTACAGACCCCCATCTCAATTAAAAAGAATCAATTAAAAGACAAAGGAGAGAAAACCGATTACATTTTCAACGGACTGCCGGATGAAGTGCCGGTAGGACGTTATCACTCATGGGTGGTAGATACGGACGGTTTCCCTGAGTGCCTTGAAATAACCGCAGTAAGCCGGGAAGGTCTCGTTATGGCATTGAAACATAAAGAATACGATATCCACGGCATCCAGTTTCATCCCGAATCCGTACTAACCCCCGATGGTAAAACCATGATAGCCAACTTTCTAAACGCATAAACCAAACCGTACATAATAAATATGAAAGCTATATTATCCCGCCTCTTCAATCACGAGGAACTGACCCGAAAAGAAGCAAAGAATTTGCTGCTCAACATAACCCGGGGAATGTATAACGACGCACAGATAGCCGCTCTGCTGACCGTTTTCCAAATGCGCGGCATCAAAGTAGAAGAATTGATAGGTTTCCGTGAAGCATTGCTCACCACCCGCATACCTATAGACTTTTCCGCTTACACCCCTATTGATATTGTAGGTACAGGCGGTGATGGAAAAAATACCTTCAACATCTCTACTTGCGCCTGCTTCATTGTAGCGGGAGCCGGATATCATGTTGCCAAACATGGCAACTATGGCGCGACTTCCGTCAGCGGAGCCAGCAATGTCATCGAACAACACGGCGTAAAATTCACTAATAATCCGGATAAGCTGACCCGTTCTATGGAAGAATGTGGAATGGTCTATATGCATGCCCAGTTGTTCAATCCTGCCATGAAAAGTGTAGGCCCTGTCCGCAAAGCACTGCAAGTACGTACCATATTCAACCTGCTAGGTCCGCTGGTTAATCCATGTCTTCCGGCTTACCAACTTCTAGGGGTCGCCGATCTGCCGCAAATGCGCCTTTACACCAACGTATTCCAGAAACTAGGCATTGGCTTTGCCGTAGTAAACAATCTGGACGGTTACGACGAAATCTCACTGACCGATGAATTCAAAGTGATGACCAATCGCTACGAAACCATCTACAAGCCATCCGAACTGGGTTTCTCCCTTGCCAGACAAGAAGAGCTTTATGGTGGGAACACTCCCGAAGAAGCATCAAAAATCTTCAATAACGTACTGGAGAACAAAGCCACCAAAGCCCAGACAGACTGTGTGCTGATTAATGCTTCTTTTGCCATACAAGCCATGGAACCGGCCAAACCGATAGAAGAATGCGTGGCCATCGCCCGTGAATCATTGGAAAGCGGAAAAGCATTGAATACATTGAAAAAATTTGTGGAACTGAACAGTTGATTACACACCCAGTATTCCACTACCAAACGCCTCATACAATGACAGATATATTAACAGAAATCATCGCCTGCAAGCAGATCGAGATCGAACTGCAAAAGGCTGCCATCAGCAAAGAAATGCTGATAAACAATTGTAACGAACCCATGCCACGTATCAGTATGCGTGCCAGTCTTGCCTCTTCTCCTTACGGCATCATCTCCGAGTTCAAGCGTCGCTCCCCCTCCAAAGGATGGATAAAAGAAGACGCACAGGCAGATACTATTCCTCCCGCTTACGAGGCGGCCGGAGCCTCCGCACTTTCCATCCTCACCGATGAAAAATACTTCGGCGGCACTCTGAAAGATATCCGTTCGGCACGCCCCCACGTGCAACTTCCCATTCTAAGGAAAGATTTCATTATAGATGAATACCAACTTTATCAGGCACGCATCGTAGGAGCGGACGCTATCCTTCTTATAGCCGCCGCTTTGAAGAAAGAGCAATGCAAAGCCCTGGCGGTCAAAGCTCATGAACTGGAACTGGAAGTCCTATTGGAAATACATAACGAGCAAGAACTGGAGTATGTAAACGAGAACATCGACATGGTAGGCGTAAACAACCGTAATCTGGGCACTTTTCACACCGATGTGGAGAACTCTTTCCGTCTGGCGGAAAAACTACCCAAAGAAATGCTCTGGGTCTCTGAAAGCGGTATCTCCAGCCCCGAAACGGTAAAACAACTTCGGGCTGCCGGTTTCCGTGGTTTCCTGATAGGGGAAAACTTTATGAAAACACCCGAGCCGGGAGAAGCTTTAAAAGAATTTATAACCCAACTAGAAGTATGTTAATATTCACCACAGATTACACAGATTATTAAATCGAAGGTTAATCTGTGTAATCCGTGTAATCTGTGGTGAATAAAGAAAACAGCAACCATGATTGTCAAAGTATGCGGTATGCGCGAGCCCGAAAACATACGCGCCATAGAGCAAGCCGGAGCAGACTGGATGGGATTCATTTTCTTTCCCCATTCCGCCCGTTACGTGACGCATTGTCCGGAATACCTGCCGGAACAATGCCGCCGAGTCGGGGTCTTTGTCAACGAGAGCACCGAGAATATCTTGCTGAAAGCACAGGAATTCGGCCTGCACTATATCCAACTGCATGGCAGAGAGACACCGGAACAATGCCGCAAATTAAAAACCGCCGGATTAGGAATCGTTAAGGTGTTTTCCATTGCACGGGAAAGTGACCTGCGGCCCGTCGGCTGTTATGAGGGCATTTGCGATTACTTTCTTTTCGACACTGCCTGTTCCGGATATGGCGGTTCCGGCAAAACCTTCCACTGGGATATCCTGCAGGCCTATCAGGCAAAGACTCCTTTCCTGCTGAGTGGCGGCCTCCGTCCCGGCAGCCTTTCCTCTCTGTTGCAGTTCAAACATGAACAGTGGGCGGGTATCGACCTGAACAGCGGTTTCGAGACTGCTCCGGGGTTGAAAGACTCCGCCGCCGTCCATACATTTATAAACCAATTAAAACAAAAAATACAATGAACAGAATCAACCAATTATTCAGTATCAAGCAAAAAGACATCCTCTCTATTTATTTTTGCGCAGGCTTTCCTACTTTAGAAGGTACGGCAAGCACCATCAAAGTCCTGGAAAAAAAAGGGATTAACATGATTGAAATCGGCATTCCTTTCAGTGACCCGATGGCTGACGGTCCCGTTATCCAGCACGCCGCCACCCGCGCCTTGAAAAACGGCATGACACTGAAACTTCTTTTCGACCAACTGAAAGATATCCGTAAAAAAGTACAGATTCCGCTGGTGTTGATGGGATATCTCAATCCCATCATGCAATATGGATTCAAGGATTTCTGCCGCACTTGCCGGGAGACGGGAATCGACGGGGTGATTATCCCCGACTTGCCTTTCAAAGATTATATGGAGGAATATCGTTCCATAGCCGAGGAACAGGATGTGAGAATCATCATGCTCATCACTCCGGAAACCAGCGAAGAACGTATCCGCCTGATTGATGAACACACCGACGGTTTTATCTATATGGTATCTTCCGCCGCTATCACCGGTGCTCAAAAAGATTTCAACGCACAGAAACAAGCCTATTTCCAACGCATCGCCGACATGAATTTACGCAATCCCCGCATGATAGGTTTCGGAATTTCCAATAAACAAACCTTCGAAACCGCATCCGCTCATGCCGCAGGAGCCATCATCGGCAGTAAATTCGTGACCTTATTGGACGAGGAAAACGGGAATGCGGAAAAAGCGGCAGACAAGCTGCTGGAAGCTTTGAAAAACTGATCTTCCACAACCCGTAAACGCAGACGCAGACGCAGCAGACGCAGGCCTTTTTTTCTCACACACGTGCGCGTACATTATATATGTAAATGTGTATCTATTTTTAATAACCTGTTTTAACTGTCATCAGAGAGGGAGGTCAAAACGAAGATGAACGCTCTGAAAAAGATACAGATTATAACTGAACAACATAAAAAGAGTTGTATCCTTATTCAAATATAGAGTGAATACGACTCTTTTATTGTCGGTTGAAAGTACAAGTTTCAGATTCAAAGTTCATTTTCTCTTAAATAGGGTCTTCCACCTTACGGTAGTTTATTCTATTTCCCCACCTTGTATTATACGCGCACGTGTGTGAGAAAAAAGGGCCTGCGTCTGCTGCGTCTGCATCTGCGTTTACGGCATTCACTCATAATGCCCTCCTCTTCAAAGTTCACCTGAAAGACCAGTACGATGAGGGCGAAAGATACAGTACCTTACAGGCATAAGATTATATATCTTACAAGCATAAGATATATAATCTTACACGTAATCTTTCCATATCTTCCACCCACCCTGTCCGGGAAAACCGGCCTCGGTCCATAGAGAAAACATTTTGTTATTTTCCCCTCTTATTTTTGCCATACTTATACATAATTACTATCTTTGTGCCAAAATTAAACAAGAGAAGCGCATGATACAGAGTGAATATCCTTCCGTTTTGCTAATATACACAGGCGGTACGATCGGCATGATTGAAAATCCTGAGACAGGTGCACTAGAAGCCTTTAATTTCGACCAGTTACAAGACAATGTCCCCGAATTGAAGCGGTTCAACTATCGCATCTCCTCTTACCAATTCAATCCCCCCATTGACTCTTCGGATATGGAACCTGCCTTGTGGGCCAAGTTAGTCAAGATCATCAAATACAATTATGATAATTTTGACGGGTTCGTCATTCTGCACGGTACAGACACCATGGCATACACCGCTTCAGCGCTCAGCTTCATGCTGGAAAACCTGAGCAAGCCGGTTATCCTGACTGGCAGCCAGCTGCCCATCGGCATGCTGCGCACCGATGGAAAGGAAAATCTGATCACTTCCATAGAAATAGCCGCTGCCAAACATCCGAACGGCACTGCTATTGTACCCGAAGTATGCATCTTCTTCGAAAACCATCTGTTGCGCGGAAACCGTACCACAAAAATAAATGCGGAGAATTTCAATGCGTTCCGTTCATACAATTTCCCTTCGCTGGCGACAGCAGGCATCCACATAAAATATGAATATGACCGTATTCACAAAGCCGATCCCAATCTGCCATTAAAACCACACTATCTTTATGATACCAATGTAATTATACTGACCCTTTTCCCGGGCATCCAGGAAAACATGATCAGCAATATCCTGCATACACCGGGATTACGCGCAGTGGTATTAAAAACCTACGGTTCGGGCAACGCTCCGCAAAAGCCATGGTTCATCGAACTTCTAAGGGATGCCACTTCACGGGGAATCATCATTGTCAACATCTCCCAATGCTCTACCGGAACAGTGGAAATGGGAAGATATGAAACCGGACTCCATCTGCTGGACGCAGGGGTCATCAGCGGCTACGACAGTACGGTGGAATCCGTTCTAACCAAACTGATGTTCCTTTTGGGACACGGAAAAAGTGAAAGAGAAATACGTTACCAAATGAGTATTCCAGTAGCCGGAGAGTTTACGAAATCATAATTTATTGCGTTCCAATTATTATCCGGCGGGATGATTACAGAATCATTAAAATGGTGTAATCTGCGATGAAAACTTAACGATTTTATAACATGTAATCTTTTTGTAATATTTGTTTCATCAAATAGTAATAAAAATGCTCCATCTTTGCAATGCTGATCAGAAAAGATTAGTTTTGTAGTATTAAAAAGATGGATATATGAACGATTACCGCATTTTAGTAGTTGACGATGAAGAAGATCTATGCGAGATTCTTAAATTCAATTTAGAAAACGAAGGGTATTTTGTGGATACAGCAAACTCCGCCGAAGAAGCCCTGAAGATGGAACTGACCCAATACGACTTACTGTTGCTGGATGTGATGATGGGAGAAATTTCAGGATTCAAAATGGCGAACATGCTGAAAAAGAATAAAGCTACCGCTTCTATTCCCATTATATTCATCACTGCTAAAGATACTGAAAACGATACTGTGACAGGATTCAACCTGGGAGCCGACGACTATATCTCGAAGCCATTTTCACTGCGCGAAGTTATAGCACGCGTCAAGGCTGTCCTTCGACGTACCAGTCCCACACAGGGAAAAGAAGTGCAGGAACAATTGCAATACAAAGGGCTTTTAGTCGACATCACCAAGAAGAAAGTCAGCATAGACGGTATAGAAATTTCCCTGACAAAAAAAGAATTCGAAATCCTGTTGCTGTTGTTACAAAACAAAGGCCGCGTATTCTCACGCGAAGATATTCTGGCTAAAGTATGGCAAGAGGAAGTCTATGTGCTGGACCGTACCATTGACGTCAACATTACTCGCCTGCGTAAGAAAATAGGCGAATACGGAAAATGCATCGTCACCCGCCTAGGATACGGATACTGTTTTGAATGCGAATAACCTAACCTGTACCTTTCCATGACTATTGAATTATCCAGCCACGTCCTGTCATTCAACAAGAAACTATTCTTGTCGGTAATCTCCTTATTCATAGCATTCGCCATCTGTTTCATGGCATTCCAATATCGCAGGGAGAAGGAATACAAAATAGAGCTGCTGAACACACAACTCCAGAATTACAACGACCGCCTGAATGATTTTCTCCGTGGCAGGGATACGCTGAATATTCAACAATTGGACGACTATGTATGCGAACACACCTTTGAAGATCTACGTGTGACACTGATCAACAAGAATGGTACTGTAATTTATGACAATCTGGAAAAAGATCCCAGCCACTTCGAGAACCACCATAACCGTCAGGAAATAAAAGAAGCCATCACTTATGGCAGCGGCTATTCCATTAACAGACAATCGGAAAGCCTGGGCGGTGAATTTTTCTATTCGGCCAAGTATTATCCTAACCTGGACTATATCATTCGTTCGGCCCTTCCCTATAATGTCAGTCTGATGAGACACTTGAAAGCAGACTCCCATTATGTATGGTTTACACTGATAATCAGCCTGATATTAATAATTATATTCTACCGGTTCACACATAAATTGGGAATGTCTATCACCAAATTGCAACAATTCGCCATGAAAGCCGACCGCAATGAACCGATAGACACTGATATGCAGGATACCTTTCCCAAAAACGAACTGGGCGAGATATCCCAACATATCATCCAAATTTACAAACGTCTGCATCAGGCAAAAGAAGATTTATATATCGAACGCGAGAAACTGATCACCCATCTCCAAATCTCGCACGAAGGTTTAGGCGTATTCAACCACCGCAAAGAAGAGATTCTGGTAAATAACCTGTTCACACAATATGCCAACCTTATCTCAGACAAAAATCTGAGTTCTACGGAAGAAATCTTCTCCATCCCCGAATTGCAGCCCATCACCCGTTTCATTACAAAAAACAAGGAACGCAGTATCGGCAAAGGAGAGAAACGGATGTCATTAAACATAGACAAAAACGGACGTATCTTTGCCGTGGAGTGCATTATCTTTCAAGATGACAGCTTTGAAATCTCCATCAATGACATCACTCAGGAAAAGGAGCAAGCACTTCTGAAAAAACAGCTGACACAGAACATTGCCCACGAATTGAAAACCCCTGTAAGCAGCATACAGGGATATCTGGAAACCATAGTAAACAACCCTACCCTGCCCCGTGAGAAAATCAATGCTTTTTTGGAGAGAAGCTATGCACAAAGTAACCGGCTGGCACATCTGTTACGGGATATCTCCGTACTTACCCGCATGGAAGAAGCTCCGAACATGATCGAGACAGAACCGGTAAACCTCACCACCATGATGCGGAATATCCTGAACGAAGTAACTTTGGAACTGGAAGAAAAGCAGATCACTGCCCACAATATGCTGCCTGAAAGACTGACCGTACAAGGCAATTCTTCCCTGCTATATTCCATCTTCCGGAATCTGACGGACAACGCCATTGCATACGCAGGAAGTCATATTTCCATAACCATCCGCTGTTTCCGTGAAGACGAACGTTTTTACTATTTCAGTTTCTCGGACACAGGCGTAGGAGTAGATCCCGAACATCTAAGCCGTTTGTTCGAGCGTTTCTACCGGGTGGACAAAGGACGTTCACGCAAACTGGGCGGCACAGGCCTGGGACTGGCCATTGTGAAAAACGCTGTCATTCTGCATGGAGGAACCATTTTCGCCAAGAACACCCCCGGTGGAGGCCTGGAATTCATATTTACACTGAGTAAAGAATGAGAAGATGACAAGCACCTGTTTCTAAATTTTCTTCAAAATTTAAACAGGCTCTAAAAAATAAAGAAAGATAATTGTTTTCTTAAATATAAACTGTATCTTTGCGGTGCATCGGTTCATTTATCTCCCCTCCGAGGTGAATGATTAAAAGGGAATCAAGGTGAGAATCCTGAACAGTCCCGCTGCTGTATGTTTCACTAAACGCATAAGCAAAATGCCAATAACCACTGGGATAATTTCCGGGAAGGTGCTTATAGCGGAAACGAGTCAGAAGACCTGCCTGTGCATTTATCAAATCTGAAGCTTTCGAGGAAAGAGCTTGGAACACTGAACGTAAGGGATGCCTTTAATCACATCCGCTATTTTCTCCGTTTCACTGTCCGGAAAAGAGTATCAGGTAAAAAGAACATTTATTTTAAAGTAAACTCTGCCAAGTTTATTTGGAATGCTCAGCCGAAGTGATTCGCCTGAGCATTATTTTATAATCCAAGTCAATACAAAATCGGGATGAGTGACATAACGGACCCGGTAACGTCCCTGCCGGCCTGTACGATATTCGCATGCCTCGAACTCCCCCTCTTCCGACAGGCTGAAAGGGAAAATACGAAGATGACGAATGAAATCCACCTCCTCTACTCCCATCAGTTTGAACAGTGCCTCCTTGGCCGACCAATGGAGCAACAAAGCATAAACTTCATCTCCTTCCATCATTGCGGACTCTTCATCGGAACGAATAAAACGGGAAGCTACTTTCCGCACTCTGGTTCCATACTGCTCTATATCCATTCCCACCTCACAGGAAGAATGAAGCGCCACCGCTACATAACCGCGAGTATGCGAGATGCTGATATACCGGCTTCCATCCTTTAGATAAGGCCTTCCCGAAGAGTAATAAGCTATCTCCTTTTCTTCTCCACACAAAGCCTTCAGCAGCACACGTACCGACAACCATTCATGCTTCCGTCTTTCGGAAAAAACAGCCAGTTTCTCCCTATACCAGTCTTTATGCTCCAACGATGCCAGCAGTTGTTCCGTTGTTTCATCAGACTTCCATATTCCAAGCAGAAATTCCCCTTCGCTATAAGTACGGTATAAAGGCATGATAAAATCTATTTCTTTCCTTCTTCCATTTCCATGGAGTGGGAAGGGTCAATGATAACTTTTACTTTCAAAATGCGGCGCGTATTCATTTCAAGTACCTCAAAATGATAATTCCCGTAATCCAACCGCTCGTGCAATACAGGAAACTCCCCTTTTATTTCCAGCAACAAACCGGCCAAAGTGTCCGCATCTCCTTCCACTTTCTCGAAAAGAGCGGGATCAGCTTTCATAATTTTATAAAAATCGGACAGTAAGGTTTTTGCCTCGAATATATAGGTACGGTCATTCAGTTTCACATACGTACGCTCTTCATCATCGTATTCATCATTAATCTCTCCCACAATCTCCTCGATGATATCCTCCATTGTAACAATACCCGAAGTACCTCCAAACTCATCGACAACGATGGCAATATGGATCTTGTTTGCCTGAAAATCACGCAAAAGGTCATCAATCATCTTTGTTTCAGGCACAAAGTAAGCGGGACGGACCAATGTTTGCCAACGAAAGTTGTCGCCTTTGCCCAAATGAGGAAGCAAATCCTTTATGTAAAGAATCCCCTTTATATTATCCCGCGATTCGGCATATACCGGAATACGGGAATAGGCATTTTCCACAATGCATTTCAACACTTCGGAATAAGGGGTATTGATTTCCAAGTCCACCATATCCAGCCGGGAAGTCATCACTTCTTTGGCCGTTTCCTCACCAAAACGGATAATACCTTCTAGAATATTGCTTTCCTCTGAAATCTCACTCTTGTCCGTCAATTCCAAAGCCTGTGAAAGCTCGTCGACAGAAATATTATAATTCCTTTTTGCCACACATCTGTTCACCAAAAAGGAAGAACGGACCAGCAATGCCGACAAAGGTGAAAAGAATTTCTTTAAAAAAGAAATGGCAGGAGCTGCCTTACGGCAAAACTTCAACGTGTTCTGTGCCGAATAAATTTTAGGCATGATTTCACCGAAAAGCAATAGCAGAAAAGTAAGGACAACCGTTATTAGCAGGAATTCCAGAATCACGGAATTTCCAAAGTGTATGGTGCTGGCAAAAAAATAATTGCACAGCATGATAATGGTTACATTGACAAAATTATTAGAGATAAGAATAGTCGCTAACAAGCGTTCGGAATCATTCAGCAGGGCGCTGATACGCCTGTCCGAAGTATGTTTTCCTTCCTCTATCTCACTTAAATCAACAGGTGAAAGGGAAAAGAAAGCTATTTCCGAAGCAGACACAAAGCCTGAGGCATACAACAATAAAACAGCTAATAAGATAGCTATGATGGCTCCTATGGTAGGAGCCGTTACGGTTACACCGTCAAATAAATCCGCCAAGCGGCATAAATACGAGTCAGGGTCCAAGGAATCTGGTTTTAGTTAAACATCAAGTTCTCTTACTTAAAAAGGTAAATCGTCTGTCAGGCTATTATCCGAAGTTTGCTGTTGTTGCGGAGCTACTTGTGCAGACATCTGCTGCCGGGATACCGCTTGTGCCTGCACATAATCCCGTACCCGGTTGCTGTGAGGCGTTACGCGGGGTCAACATCTCCATATTATCAGCAAAAATCTCGACAATGGTGCGTTTTATGCCATTCTGATCATCGTATGAACGGCTACGGATTTTTCCTTCTATGTAGAGTTTGTCGCCCTTACGGACATATTTTTCCGCAGTTTGAGCCAGCCCTCTCCATAACACGATATTATGCCATTCCGTACGTTCGGGAACCTGTGTTCCATTCTGCAACGTATAGGCACGATCGGTGGTAGCCAACGAGAAAGTGGCAACGGCAATGCCGGTATCCAAATATCTCACATCAGGGTCCTTTCCTACATTTCCAATCAAAATGACTTTATTTACTGACATTCTATTATTCCTTTTTAATTATTAGGCTCCAAAATTAGCGAAAAAAACTGATTCACCAAACGCGATACGGCAAATTTATGCAAATCTTCCACGCTTATTCTCTGATACTTCGCAAAAGAAGCCGAATTCTCAGGGAGAATCACTTCATAAAAATTTGCGTAAATCACCCGGTGGGACAACACGTGCTTCACCCCTTTCCGCACCAGCCGCACTATGGGCTCCTCTCCCCCGGACAGCATCCCGCGAAACTGTGGCGATGCATACAGTTCCTCTTCCGTCCATTCACGATCTGTTTCTACCAAAGGCGGTTCATACAAATTTTTCCATATATCATTTCCGCTGCGCTTATGTATAAAGGTATACGCGCCCATGCGTACATATATATAATTAAAATAACGATTGGTCACCTTGATTTTATGTTGCTTCACAGGCAAAGAGCTGGCAATCCCCTTCAGGCGCGCCACACAAGAATCGCTTAGCGGACAAAACAGGCAGTCGGGCGCCACCGGAGTACACTGCAAAGCTCCAAAATCCATGATAGCCTGGTTATAGAGACCGGGACACTCACAGTCCAGCAACTCATCGGCAATCCGGACAAACAGTTTCTTTCCTTCCGTCGAATCAATGGGAGTATCAATGCCCAACCAGCGGGACAGTACCCGGTACACATTACCATCCACCACAGCGTATGGCATATCGTAAGCAAATGAACAAATAGCCGCCGCCGTATATTCCCCCACTCCTTTCAAAGCACGCACCCCGGCGTATGTTACAGGAAACCCTCCTGCCTCTGCCATCCTTCTGGCCGCAGCATGCAAATTTCTCGCACGAGAATAGTACCCCAGCCCCTGCCAATATTTCATCACCTCATCCTCATCGGCTGCAGCCAGTGCGAACACATCAGGAAAACGAGTCACGAAACGTTGATAGTAATCATATCCCTGAGCCACACGGGTTTGTTGTAGAATAATCTCCGAAATCCATATCAAATAAGGATTTTTTGTCCTTCTCCACGGCAAATCACGTCCGTTTTCCCTGTACCAATCTATCAATTTTCTGCTAAAATTCTCCATATCAGTATTATATAAAAGTACATTCTATGCAATATTTCCGCAAAAGTAAACCAAGAAAATGGAAGAAGATGCTTTTTTTAGGAAATTTATTCTGAATATATTTCTTAAAGAGGGAGAAAAGCTATATATTTGCAGTCCAAAAAATTAAGATATAAGTATAACAATAATTATTTAGCGAAATGACTAAAGCAGATATCGTAAACGAAATTACGAAAAATACCGGTATTGACAAGGTGACAGTGTTAACCACACTTGAGGCTTTCATGGATACAGTAAAGGATTCATTGTCTAAAGAGGAAAATGTGTACCTGCGTGGTTTTGGAAGTTTTGTAGTAAAGAAAAGAGCTCAGAAGACTGCTCGCAATATTTCAAAGAACACTACAATCATTATTCCGGAGCACAATATTCCGGCATTTAAACCAGCTAAGACATTTACATTATCAGTAAAGAAATAATAAACAAGAGTATTAACCCATAAAATTTGAAGCTATGCCAAGCGGAAAGAAGAAGAAAAGACACAAAATGTCTACTCACAAGCGTAAAAAAAGACTAAGAAAGAACAGACATAAAAGCAAAAAATAATTTGTAGTCTGTCTGTGACGACAAATAAAGAACAAACCTTGCAAAGCAACAAAAGTCTTTCAGGTTTGTTCTTTGTTTAATGAGGAAAGTGAACAATTTAAGAATACAAAAGTGACAAGCGAACTAGTAGTAGACGTACAACCCAAAGAGATTTCCATCGCACTCCTTGAAGATAAAGCGTTGGTGGAATTTCAGAAAGAAGGGAGAAGTGCTTCCTTCAATGTGGGAAATATGTATTTGGGACGGGTAAAGAAACTGATGCCCGGCCTTAATGCCTGTTTCGTGGATGTCGGCTTTGAAAAAGATGCTTTTCTTCATTATCTAGACCTAGGTCCTCAATTTCATTCTTATCAGAAGTATCTGAAGCAAGTTTTAAGCGACCGTAAAAAACTTTTTCCCATCACAAAAGCTACTATGCTGCCTGATATCGAAAAGGAAGGGACGGTTTCAACCACCCTCCAGCAAGGTCAGGAAGTTATTGTGCAGATTGTAAAGGAACCTATCTCGACCAAGGGGCCCAGACTAACCTGCGAATTGTCATTCGCCGGACGTTATTTGGTATTAATCCCTTTCAACGACAAGGTTTCGGTATCACAAAAAATTAAATCGAGCGAAGAACGCGCCCGTCTGAAACAGTTATTGCAAAGCATCAAACCGAAAAACTTCGGAGTGATTGTACGCACCGTAGCGGAAGGCAAAAGGGTGGCCGAGCTTGATGCAGAGCTTAAAGTCTTGCTGAAACATTGGGAAGAAACAATCACTAAAGTACAGAAGGCTCCCAAACTGCCGGCATTAGTATACGAAGAGACCAGCCGCACGGTAGCCATGTTGCGCGATCTTTTCAATCCGTCTTATGAGAACATCTATGTGAACGATGAAACGGTGTTCCATGAGATTAAGGATTATGTATCACTTATCGCCCCTGAACGGGCCGAAATCGTAAAACTGTACAAAGGTCAGCTTCCCATATTCGACAACTTCGGTATTACCAAACAAATCAAATCCTCTTTCGGAAAAACCATTTCGTATAAGAGTGGAGCTTACCTGATTATTGAACACACAGAAGCGCTTCATGTAGTGGATGTCAATAGCGGAAACCGCTCCAAATCTGCCAACGGGCAGGAGGCTAACGCATTGGATGTAAACCTGGGTGCCGCCGACGAACTGGCACGCCAGTTAAGATTGCGTGATATGGGTGGCATTATCGTGGTTGACTTCATTGACATGAATCTAGCAGAGAACCGGCAGAAACTGTACGAACGCATGTGCCAAAACATGCAGAAAGACAGAGCAAAACATAACATTCTGCCCCTCAGTAAATTTGGATTGATGCAAATTACCCGCCAACGCGTGCGTCCTGCCATGGATGTCAACACCAATGAAACCTGCCCCACCTGCTTCGGGAAAGGTAGCATAAAGCCATCCATCCTTTTCACGGATACTTTGGAGAGTAAGATTGATTACCTAGTCAACAAATTGAAGATAAAGAGATTTACGCTGTACATCCATCCGTACATCGCAGCATACGTGAACCAGGGACTGGTTTCCCTGAAGCGCAAATGGCAAATGAAGTACGGATTCGGAATAAAGATTATCCCCGACCAAAGTCTGGCCTTCCTGCAATATCGGTTCACCGATGTTCACGGTGAGGAGATAGACATGAAAGAGGAAATTGAAATCAAGTAAAAGAAAAGGGAGTGATCGTGAGTCACTCCCTTTCTTTATTTCACTACTTTGGTATTCAAGGCTTGATTTCGAAATTCCACAAACTCGAACAACTTGTCACATTCTGCCGATTATAACTTGCCCAACCATCAACAAAACTGGCAAAACAACAGACCATCTGCTGCCTCTACTTTATTTGCCTTGCTTATAGTCTTTCACTATTCCCTCCGCAATCCAATTTGCCAATGCCTGACGGTTATTCTTCAGAACCAGCCGCTGTTGGTCACGCTTGTTCCGGATATTTCCCAATTCCAGAAACACCGCTACAGGAGTAGTATTACGCAATACATACAAATTACGTTCACTCACCGTCCCGCGAAAACCACGGTTTGGCTGATGCTTATCATATTTCTTATCAAAGGTACGGTGCAAGTTGTTGGCCAACCGCTTGCCCTTTATACTCTTAGGAGCGTTATAAAAAAACACATCCGTCTGCTGTCCCTGGCTGCGACTGTCCACATGAATAAATACAGCTCGTTTGTAATTGCTCTTATCCTTCCGATATAGTTTATTCACCCAGTCACAACGTTGCTTCAAACGAGCCACCTGATTCAAGGGAATAGGGTCTCCCATGCAAGTTTCACGCTTACTGTTTGCCAGGACATGACCGTCACGAATACCATCCTTCTTATCTTGAATGATAATATGTACCTTCGCACCGCGTGACAACAACTCACGTGCCAACCGCAGAATAATATCGTATGCATACTCATCCTCATGCAACTGACGCCCCTGATAGATACCGATGGCCCCAGGATCAGGACCTCCGTGCCCACTCACCAAATAAAAACAAGCTCCGCTTAATTCATTAGATGTAATCTGATAGGTGGCATACTCCTTTCCAAATAAAGACTCTTTGCCGGTACGAGGCTTTTTCTTTGCCAGAAGCGGTGATAGAACAAAAAATAAAAATGTAACAAATAGTACCGATACCCTCATTGCCTGTTATTTTTCTCCCAACATTTCATCTATCTTCTTGCACAAAGAAGAAAATTCCTCTTCATTGTACAAACGGGTCAGCATGACAATCTTGCCCGCTTTGTCAATCAACACATTACGGGTGATACCCGCCTTACGATCCGCATATCTGGCAAAAATATCAGCCCCCGGATCAAGGGCCAACGGATAGGTCACGCCGGTACGTTTGGCAAAAGCCACTACAGTTTCCAAAGGTTCGTCCCGATCCACTCCAAAGAGAGCAAACGCTTTATTATCCTTATGTTTCAACCAGATATCTTTTTCAATAAAAGGCATCTCCTTTCGGCAAACTCCACACCAACTGGCAGTGAACTGAAGCATCACTACCTTGCCACGCAAATCAGAGAGTTTTACTTTCTGTCCGTCTGTCAGCTCCATTTCAAAATCGGGAGCCATATCCCCTACCTTTACTATATAACCAGCATTATCAGGAGTAACCTGTTGTGCCTTCACCGGCTGGCTCAGCAAACATGCGCAAACCAGCAACATCAGACTCATAAACTTCTTCATCGTTATTCTCTATTTTTATATATTCGCTACAAAGATAGGCTATTCCATCATTTTTTCGTAATTTTGCCACCCAAAATAACTACCAACTTATCAAGAAGATGAATATTTTTTGGGATACAATCACTCATTATAATGCGGGTACGTGGATTTATCAAGTTATTATTACCCTTACCGGCATTATTTTAACCTGTTCTCTATTCAAAAAACCTACAAAAAAAATAAAGGTAGCAATGAAGTTATACCTTATATTCTTGAATGTATGGATAGCTGCCGTGTATTACATGATTTATTGTGAACCAAGAAGTTATAACAGTGCTTTGGCAGGATTTTGGGGAATCATGGCCATCTTCTGGATTTATGACCTGAAAGTAAACTACACCCCTTTTGATCGGACTCACAAACATACCGCACTAGCCGTCCTGCTTTGTATGTTGCCACTGGCCTATCCACTCTTCTCCATTATAAGGGGGATGAGCTTTCCCATGATGACCTCACCTGTAATGCCTTGTTCGGTAGCGGTTTTCACCATCGGACTGCTGCTGGCATTTTCCAAACGAGTCAATATCTTTCTCGTCATGTTTCTCTGCCACTGGGCGCTGATCGGTTTCACCAAAACTTACTTTTTCCATATTCCCGAAGATTTTCTGCTGGCAAGTTCGGCTGTACCAGGACTTTATCTGTTCTTTAAAGAATACACAGCTTCCCATCTGCATACTTCTACCCTTTTCCGTGCCCGTATGATTAATCTCGCCTTAATTATTGCTTGCGGTGCAATCGGTGTACTGTTCATGATATCTATGGTATGCGAACTGGCTCAAGAACAGGCTTTATCGAAATAAAAACACGTCTTAATGAGGTACTTTGCAAAATCTTTCGTATTTTTGCCAACAAATTGAGTTAATGTTTTAACAGGATGAACGTATTAGAACTAAGTGAACAGGAGATTATCAGACGAAACAGTCTGAATGAATTGCGCGCTATGGGCATCGAGCCATACCCCGCAGCTGAGTATGTAACCAATGCATTTTCTACAGATATAAAAGCTGAGTTCAAAGATGATGAGGAACCTCGCAAAGTATCGGTAGCCGGACGTATGATGAGCCGCCGTGTGATGGGTAAAGCTTCATTCATCGAATTACAAGACTCAAAAGGCCGTATCCAGGTATATATCACTCGTGACGACATCTGTCCGGATGAAAATAAAGAATTGTACAACACAGTGTTCAAACGTCTGCTGGACCTTGGTGACTTCGTCGGTATAGAAGGATTCGTATTCAGAACCCAGATGGGTGAAATCAGTATCCACGCTAAAAAACTGACCGTACTGTCCAAGTCTATCAAACCACTTCCTATTGTAAAATATAAGGATGGGGTCGCTTACGATAAGTTTGAAGATCCCGAACTGCGTTACCGCCAGCGTTATGTGGATTTAGCCGTAAACGAGGAGGTAAAAGACATCTTCATCAAACGCAGCAAGGTATTCAGCTCTATGCGTGAATATTTCAACTCAAAAGGTTATATGGAAGTAGAAACTCCGATTCTGCAATCCATTGCCGGCGGAGCAGCCGCACGTCCGTTCATTACTCATCACAACGCACTGGACATGCCGCTGTATATGCGCATCGCCAGCGAATTGTACCTGAAAAGACTTATCGTAGGTGGTTTCGAAGGTGTGTATGAAATAGGCAAGAACTTCCGTAACGAAGGAATGGACCGCACACACAATCCGGAATTCACCTGCATGGAGATATATGTTGCCTACAAAGACTATAACTGGATGATGGAGTTTACAGAAAAGATGATTGAAAAAATCTGTCTGGATGTAAATGGAACCACTCAGGTAAAGGTAGGCGACAACATTATTGATTTCAAAGCCCCGTACAAGCGTGTCACTATGCTGGATTCCATCAAGGAACACACCGGCTATGACCTGACAGGCATGAACGAAGAACAGATACGCGAAGTTTGTCAGAAACTGAACATGGAAATTGACGATACAATGGGTAAAGGCAAGCTGATTGATGAAATCTTCGGAGAATTCTGTGAAGGTACTTACATCCAGCCTACTTTCATCACCGACTATCCGAAAGAAATGTCTCCGCTGACAAAAATACACCGCAGCAATCCGGATTTGACAGAGCGCTTCGAACTGATGGTAAACGGCAAGGAACTGTGTAACGCATACTCTGAACTGAATGACCCGATTGATCAGTTGGAACGCTTCGAAGAACAAATGAGACTGAGCGAAAAGGGAGATGACGAAGCAATGATTATTGACAAGGACTTTGTCCGTGCGTTGGAATATGGTATGCCCCCCACTTCGGGGATGGGTATCGGTATGGACCGTCTGACGATGCTGATGACCGGGCAGTCTACCATTCAGGAAGTATTGTTCTTCCCCCAGATGCGTCCCGAAAAGGTTACTCCGAAAGACACTCCTGCCAAATTTATAGAATTGGGCATTTCAGAAGACTGGGTTCCTGTCATTCAAAAGGCAGGCTATAACTTGGTGAGCGATATGAAAGAAGTGAATCCGCAGAAGTTGCATATGGACATTTGCGGAATCAACAAAAAATATAAATTGGAACTGACCAATCCTACGGTGGACGAAGTTGCCGGATGGATTGCGAAAATTGAGAATTGAGAATTTAAAGATTGAGAATTATTCCAATTGTCAATTATCCATCATAAATAATAAGCATGAAATTGCCCGGTAAAATAGCGATAATGGGTGGTGGCAGCTGGGCCACGGCTATTGCAAAAATAGTCTTGGCTCAGGCTGAATCAATCAACTGGTATATGCGCCGCGATGACCGAATTGAAGAATTCAAGCGTTTGGGACATAATCCGGCTTATCTGACAAGTGTGCGCTTTGAAATAAAGAACATCAACTTTTCATCAGATATTAACAAGGTGGTAAAGGAATCGGATACTCTGATATTTGTTACCCCCTCTCCTTATCTGAAAAGCCACCTGAAAAAGCTGAAAACCAAAATAAAGGACAAGTTCATTGTCACTGCTATCAAAGGTATCGTTCCTGACGAGAACCTGATTGTTTCCGATTATTTTCACCAGGTATACGGTGTTCCCGAAGAGAATATAGCCGTCATCGCCGGTCCGTGCCATGCAGAGGAAGTAGCCTTGGAGCGTCTTTCTTACCTTACTATCGGATGTAAAGACATTGACAAGGCGAAAATATTTGCCCGCCAACTGGCCGGACATTATATAAAAACTTCTGTAAGCCCGGATGTGGCAGGTATAGAATATGCTTCTGTGTTGAAGAATATTTATGCCATCGCCGCCGGAATTTGCAGCGGTCTGAAATATGGAGACAACTTCCAGGCCGTATTAATATCGAATGCCATTCAGGAAATGAACCGCTTCCTGAATACCGTACATCCCGTAGAACGTTCTATTGACGATTCCGCCTATCTGGGTGACCTGTTGGTAACGTCTTATTCCAATTTCAGCCGGAACCGCGTATTCGGGACCATGATTGGTAAAGGTTATTCCGTAAAAAGCGCACAGATAGAAATGGAAATGATTGCCGAAGGATACTACGGAACGAAATGTATCAAGGAGTTAAACAAGCACTTGCACGTGAACATGCCTATCGTAGATGCCGTATATAATATTTTATATGAGCGCATCTCGCCCATGATTGAGATTAAATTATTAACTGATTCATTCAGATAAAATATCAGATACAATGAAGAATATTAGTTTAAACATCGACAAAGTAGCCGGTTTTGCTTCTAAGGAAACAATCGCTGCTTACGAACCTCAGGTGAAAGCCTGCATGGAAACATTGGAAAACGGTACAGGTAAAGGTAATGACTTCTTGGGTTGGTTGCACTTGCCATCGTCTATAACAGCCGAACATTTGGCTGACTTGAAAGCTACTGCCCAGGTTCTGCGCGACAACTGTGAAGTAGTAGTAGTAGCAGGTATCGGTGGAAGCTATCTGGGAGCACGGGCCGTAATCGAAGCTTTATCCAATAGTTTCCAATGGTTGAAAGCAAAACAAGACGGACCCGTCATCGTATTTGCAGGCCACAATATCGGCGAAGATTATTTGTTCGAATTAACTGAATACCTGAAAGGTAAAAAGTTCGGTGTAATTAATATTTCCAAATCTGGTACTACTACGGAAACCGCTTTGGCTTTCCGTTTGCTGAAAAAACAGTGTGAAGACCAGCTTGGAAAGGAAATGGCGAAGAAAGTGATTGTTGCCGTTACAGATGCCAAGAAAGGTGCTGCACGTGTTACAGCAGATAAAGAAGGATATCAGACTTTCATTATCCCCGATAATGTAGGTGGCCGTTTCTCTGTCTTGACTCCGGTAGGTTTGTTGCCTATCGCAGTGGCAGGTTTCGACATCGAAAAATTAGTGGAAGGCGCACGCACAATGGAAACAGTATGTGGGCCGGCTACTCCGTTTGCCGAAAACCCTGCTGCCGTTTATGCCGCTACCCGCAATGAATTGTATAAAAACGGCAAGAAGATTGAGATTTTGGTAAACTTCAATCCCAAACTGCACTATATGAACGAATGGTGGAAACAATTGTACGGTGAATCCGAAGGCAAGGACGGTAAAGGTATTTATCCGTCTGCCGTCGACTTCTCTACCGACCTCCATTCTATGGGACAGTGGATTCAGGAAGGTGAACGTACTATCTTCGAAACAGTTATCTCTATCGAAAAGCCGGAACATACACTTCAAGTTCCTTCGGACAGCGAAAATTTGGATGGCTTGAATTTCCTGGCAGGAAAGCGTGTGGACGAAGTGAACAAGATGGCAGAACTGGGAACTCAGCTGGCACACGTTGACGGTGGTGTACCCAATATGCGACTGATTGTGCCCGAGCTGAATGAATACTATCTGGGAGAAATCATCTATTTCTTTGAAAAAGCTTGTGGTATCAGCGGTTATTTGCTGGGAGTAAATCCGTTCAACCAACCGGGCGTGGAAGCATACAAGAAAAATATGTTTGCTTTGTTGAACAAACCGGGATACGAAGAAGAGTCTAAAGCCATCCAAGCTAGATTATAATCGTCAAGAACCTATAAAGAATGCCATTTATCAATGTCATTCTGAATGACAGTGAAGAATCTGAAAGCATCCACCAAGTGCTTGCAGATTCTTCACTTTGTTCCAATCCAACGGTCACAACCGTTGGAAGTAATAATTATACATTTATTCTATGTTTAAAGAAGCGATAAATAACTATCTTCATGCTCATGGATACGAATCCATCGACCTGAAAGCCGTATTATTCGATATGGACGGAGTGCTGTTCGACTCCATGCCCAACCATGCTGAAGCATGGCATAAAATAATGAAACGCTTCGGTTTCGGCCTCAGCCGAGAAGAAGCTTATATGCACGAAGGGCGTACCGGTGCATCTACGATCAATATAGTAAGTCGCCGGGAGCGTGGGCATGATGCTACAGAAGAAGAAATAAAAGCCATCTACCAAGCCAAAACTGAAGAATTCAACAAATGCCCCAAAGCAGAACGAATGCCCGGCGCACTGGAAGTATTGACTAAAATAAAGAGCGAAGGACTGACTCCGATGGTAGTGACCGGTTCGGGACAAACTTCGTTATTAGACCGGTTAAATCATAATTTTCCGGGCATCTTCCAAGCAGACTTAATGGTTACCGCCTTTGATGTGAAATATGGGAAACCAAATCCGGAACCGTATCTGATAGCCCTAAAGAAAGGCGGCTTCAAACCCAATGAAGCGTTAGTAATAGAAAATGCACCACTAGGTGTACAGGCGGGAGTTGCCGCCGGTATTTTTACTATCGCCGTGAATACAGGACCATTGCACGACAATGTATTACTGAATGAAGGAGCGAATTTACTTTTTCATTCCATGCCCGACTTCAATAAAAATTGGGAAACACTACAATCTGCATTAAAACAAGATTAAATTTTGCAAGAATTCTTCACAATCAATAAAAAAGAGCTCCTTGCTTTCACCTAGATGAAAAACAAGGAGCCCATATTATATAAAAAATCACAGCCTATCAAAATACCTGAACCTACTTTAAAACTTTGCGTAACCAAGGAATAACCAGTTCGTTTTTAAAATAATGAGAAGGGGGATCTACATTGACCGTTTCGAAATAGGTCTTTGAATCCAGTCCTTCATCAAGGTGCTCCACATCTTTTCTAACTGCCTTATCAGCAAACTTCGGATAATGATGAAACTCCGCATTTTCCGGTTTTCCACTAGCAGCATAAGCAGATTGCACCAAACGGAAATCACGGTCCAACCCTCCCTCTGTAAAAATGATAGGACGAGGAGCTAATGACGCAACAACATCTGGAAAATTAAAATACCTCCAATAACCAGGTATCAGATGACGGATAGAATTTGGAAAAGGACGCCTGTTTTCCTTGTCAGGTTTAGTCATCACAACGGCACGTTCTTGAGTCTGGCATAGAAAATCATTGTACACAAAAGCATAAATGTCCTTATCCAACACCCCCAAGACCATCATCGGTTCTGTACCTAATGAGAATCCGCTAATCACAATCCTGTCCTTTCGGATATAAGACTGGTCTTTCATCCAATTCAGCACTTGCATATCCAGATAAGAAGTATACCCTAGCCAACTCCATCCCAGTTCAAGCAAAAAACGGGAAACAACATCATAGTCATAATTCCATCCTTTATCATAACATTCCAAATCGGAGGCTTCTCCGGCAGCGGCATTATCCACCGCTACCGCCACATAACCTTCTTTAACCATATTCAAAGCCATACTTACTTTGGGATTATTATAATCCTCAGTTAACTTATCACAGATGCCGGGCTCACCGGCCAATCCTTCTTTGGTCCTTCCGGAACCCGGAATGCACAAGACTCCAGGTACTGCACCCTTCAAATGTTCCGGTTTCAAAACCAGAAAAGTGGAAACTGACTTTGGAAAAGGATAGAACTCCCATTTCTCTAAAATATATCCCTCTTTTTTTTCCGTTTTCACACAGACAGGAGACGGTTGTCCCTTTATCTCGGGAAACTTCATGATCTCCACCATTGCAGCACGCACTCCATCCTGCCATTGCGTAAAATCCTGTGCGGACATACCGGAACGGTAAGCATATTGGGGATGTGTATCTTTCAACATCTCATGCACAATGGCATAAGTACTTAGTAACCGTCCATCCCCACGATCTGATTTCACAACTGCATGCTTCTCAGGTTGGTAATTCTGAGAATTACCAACCATACATAAGCTGCATACAGATACTAAAAAGAGCAATCTTTTCATTATCATCATATTATCTCACTATTATTCATACCCCGGAGTCTGCTTGATTTCCGGATCTCCATTCAAAACTTCCACATTAACAGGCCACAACATCATATACGCCTTATCCTCTGTTAATATAGGCAATGAACTTCCATAATGCGCTTTAACAGAAAAGACAAAAGGTTTTCCGTTGGAATCACGTAAACGCAATAAATCAAACCAGCGGCTTCCCTCACCTACAAACTCTTTATCACGTTCCTGCAAAATAGCCCACTCATTATCCGCATAATCTCCTGCGATATATTTATGTTGTTCAAATTTATCACCATAAGCACGCTTACGTACCTCATTTATATATGCAGCACATTTATCCGGAGCTCCCAACCCGTTTTCACACTCGGCCAGCATCAACAAAACATCAGCATATCTATATACCGGTACATCTGAATCATAATAATGAGTTCCTCCATCCGTATGTCCCATCAGTTTTTTCCAACAAGCGCCACGAGTCTTTCCTTCGAACATATATTGAAAGAAAGTAGCATCCAAACGAGTATCTTCCTTATCATAAATCTCGATAAACGGCACTTTATACTCATAACGTAATGGTCCGGCTGTCAATAGCTTCAACGGATCCGGACCATATTTATTTCCATCCAAGTCCGTAGCATTGGTAAACAAGGCTACATTATAGAACCAGTTCGCCCCCCAATTGGTCAATTCATTCTTATTAAAACACAGAGCGAAAATAATCTCTTTATTCTTCTTCCCTTCCGGAGTCCATAAATCCGCAAAGTTTGGAAGCAGTTCGAATTGTTGGTTCACCAAATTCAATAAAGCCTTCTTTGCTGTCAACAAGTCACTGTTATTAGGATCTACGGCAGTCAGAGTAGCTATATGATCCCCTGCAATATCATCATCGGGTAATCCTGTAGTGACTTTGGCAGACCACATATATATCTTGGCCTTCAAAAGTTCCGTTGCATAATAAGACCATTCATATTGGTCGGACATCTTCTTATCCGACTCATTGAAGAAAGCTTCGGATTTATTAATATCTTCTTTGATAAACTCTAACGTTTCCTCCGGAGTAGAACGAGCCTTATATAATTGCGTAATATCAATGCTACCCTCGGTAACTTTCGGTTCCGTCTCTAACGGCACACCACCAAATGTTCGATAAAGATAGAAATAGTAATATGCACGCAAGCCATAAGCCTGTCCCAAATAAAATGATTTCTCCATTCCAGTCATATAATCAATTTCTTTATCTACATTTCTGATAAACAAATTTATATGCATGATATTTGGGTACACCTCATACCAATCATCGACACCGGTATTATCTTTCGTAAGCAGATTATTAGTCATAGGCGGACCATATACCCCCTCACCCATAGAAGTAACATCACTTATCAGAATCTCACTTCTGAACTCTCCCAATGTGACAGGCATCTGATATTTATCTCTTAAATCGGCATGAATACCAGTCATAAACATTTCTACCTGAGATTTCTGATTCCAAAAATCATTAGAGCCATAATAATCTTCAGGAGACAGGTCCAACGCATCACAAGCAGACAATACCATCATCCCACTCAACAATATGCTATAAAATATTTTCTTCATAATCCTTCCTATTTATTAGAATGTAACATTTAAACCCAAAACAACTGTTCTAGGGAGGGGATATCCTCCATTCTGACTGACACCATATTCGGGGGTCGCCATATTTTTGGCTGCTGTAATATATCCCAAATTCTGTGCTGTTACAGAAACATCCACCTTGCTCAAACCGGATTTATGAATCCAACTCTGAGGCAAGGAATACGACAGGCTTATTTCACGAAAAGCCAAATAATCGCCACGATAACAATTAATGTCTGATATTCTGTCATAATTACGTTTGCCTAAAAAGTCAGCCCATCCATACACCGGATATTTTCCATTCGGATTACTTTCCGACCAGGAATCTTTAACCAAAGATATGGTATTAAATGTTCCCTGCATATTACCCATAATCCAAGGAGTTTTCCAATCATGCACCCAATAGCCTAAAGCATAATCCAGACGGCAGTTCAAAGTTAATCCTTTCCATGAAGTATTAATGTTAAAGCCTCCGGTCCAATGAGGTATCGTATTACCCAATTTCACCCGGTCATAATCATCAATTACACCATCCCCATTCACATCCTGCCATTTCACATCACCAGCCTGTATAGGCAGTCCTTTCTCCTTTTCGGCATCCGACAATTTAGCCCAAGCTTCAGGTCCATAGAGCACTTTGGCATCTGCTCCATTTTCCGTATAAGTGGATCTGTCTATCAGATTACCTGGAATCTCACTCTCACTCTTATAAATACCAAGAGATTTAAAGGCGTAAATCACACCATATTCCTGTCCTTCCTGATAACCACCCACCCATTGTCTTTCATAGGTACCATCTGCCAGCTTGCGTCCCGTATAAACCTGATAGGCATCCTGCATATTATTCGGCAATCCATTGTACGGTAATGAGATAATCTTATTCTTATTATAAGCGGTATTCATACTAACTGTAAATTTCCAATCTTTGGTACGCAAAACATTGGCAGTCAGTTCTAACTCCATACCTTGGTTTTGTACTTCTCCATTGTTAGAAAGGAAAGAAGAAACTCCGCTATGGGAAGGCAGGGTGATTTCTGCAAATTTATCCTGTGTACGTCTATTATAATAGGTGAAGTTCAAGATATATTTGTTATTCAGAAAACCAATATCGAAACCTGTCTCAAATGTGTACGATTTTTCCCATCTCATGGTGGGATTAGGCAAATCGTTTATCATCAAAGGAACTTTGCCATTATAGTTGGGTACTATTTTACCATCTTTATCTTTCATAATACCATAAGAGCCTTGAACCGTATAATAATCAAGTCCTGTCACTACATTACCATTAGCATCCAGTACACCAGACACATTTCCATTGGCACCGTAACTAGCACGAATTTTAGCATAAGAAAGTACATTGCTACAAGACTCCATAAAATTCTCTCTACTCAATACCCAACCGGCTGATATACCGGGAAAGGTTCCCCAACGGTTATCTTTTGGCAGCTTGGAGTATCCATCGCGACGTAAAACAAGGCTCAGCAAATACTTGGACTTATAATCATAATTCACTCTACCAAAGAATGAAAGAATGCGTTGTCTGTAATGCCAGGAATCTATTTGCCGCACTCCGGCAGCAGTCGAAGTATAATTCAAATCCTGAAAATCAGATAATGGAGATCCATAACCGGACGCCGAAAAACCTTTCTTGTATGAGTCATAATATTCTACGCCTGCCATCGCATCTATAGAATGATCTTGCCGGAATGTAGTCTGATAATTCAAGATTCCATTGTAAGTCTGGTCCAAAAGTCGTTCATGCTTGTTGGAAGTACTATGATTAGTGTCATACACCGGTCCTGTAGCTACAATATAGTCCCCTTTGAAGAACTCTCTGCTGTCATCAAAATAAAACCAAGTTCCTGTGGTCTTGAATGTCAACCCTTTCATTATATTAAAGGTAAAAGACTGACTCAAATTAAACTTGTCTGTATTATTATCATAGTTCAATGCATCCTCATACACTTTCACTGTGGTCCAGCCACGGGCATAAGAAGCCACGGCAGGGCCTGCCAACCAATCGCCATCCGGACTTTTCACACGGAATGTAGGAGGAACGGACAAGGTAGTACTGAAAAAATCACCTTCACCGGCATATCCTGCACCACCATCGTCCCATTTTGCATCGGTAAATGTCAAAGAAGAATTAGAAGTAAGCCAAGGCTTAATTTTATAATCTGCATTGATCGTGAAATTCAAACGGTGATACCAGTTGTTCATCGCATTTCCTTCGCTGCGATTATAGCCTAGGCTTGCATAATAATGTCCCTTATCATTGCCGCCGGATACGCTCAAGTTATAATCCTGAGTAATAGCCGGAGATTTGATATTATAATCTTTCAGCTGATTATCACAATAAATCAATTTTTGTCCCGGATTCACCGGGTCATCCATTGTCTGCCAACCCTGTTTTAACAGGAAAGCCAGATCATCTGTATAATTCATAACACCCCATACGGCTGTATTGTCTTTATTGCCATTAAGTACATTCCCTTTTTCATCAAAATATCTGTTTCCTGTTCCGTAAGGCTGTGTTCCGGATAAAGTCGCATCACTGGCAAATCCATGCCAAGCGCCCGATTTATCCTGCCATATATGCGAAGACCGATAAAATGCTGAACGCATATAATACAAATAATCATGAGCATTCAAAAACTCATACTGGCTATGGAAAAAATTGAAACCGACTTTCGCACTCAAATTTATTTCCGTATGTCCTTCCGAACCTCTTTTAGTAGTAACAAGAATTACACCATTGGAAGCACGCGCACCGTAAATAGCTGTAGCACCAGCATCTTTCATGACCTCCAAAGACTCGATATCCTCCGGATTCACATCACTCAACGACTCGCGTACAGCACCATCGATAATAACCAAAGGTGAACCGCTACCATCCAGATTGGTACCACCACGAAGTACCAAAGTAGGAGTGGAATTCGGATTACCACTAGTTTGCTGCACCCTTAATCCTGCCACTGCACCAGACAGTGCTTGCGCCGGATTAGTATGGGCACCCGTACTTAAAGTAGAATTATCAACTTTAGCAATAGAATTAGTCATCTTGGAACGAAGTTGTGTGCCCCCATAACCTGTTATCACCACTTCATCCAAAGTCTTATTGTCTTCCTGCAGTTGAACATTCAAAAACGGCTTTTTCCCTACAACCATTTCTTGAGTCAGATAACCGATATAAGAAAAGACCAAAGACGCTTTTTCACTTACCATTAACGTAAACTGGCCGTCTATATCAGTTATGGTACCATTGGTAGTACCTTTCTCTATAATATTAGCCCCAATAATTGCTTCTCCTTTGGCATCGGTCACTATACCTTTGACAGTCACTTTCTCTTGTTGCATAACAATGGGAGGCGTTTTTTCTCTAGAAATGGCCTTACGAATTATTACTTGTCTGTCACGGATATGATATTCCAAATCAGTACCGGCAAACATTTGTTTCAGTACCTCCTCTATTGTTTTATTCCGTACATCCACATTGACACGACGAGACAAATCAATATCTGTACGATATATAAAAATAAATTGACTATTCTTTTCTACCCAATTAATCACACTCTTCAAAGTCTGGTTCTCCATAGAAACGGTAAAGCTAGTTTGTTCCGCATAACTCATTTCCGCAAAAGCCTCTTCATAACTTGTAAATGTTAAAATCATGGCTAAACTCATACATTTTGTGAATTTAGGCATGAGTTTTATTCTATTCGTGTATTTTTTCATATATTTGATTGTTTTTTCTATTTATTTCAAGGTAAATAATTAAACAACGATTCAGTGACCAGATAGTACGGCAAATACTGTCTGGTTTTCTTTTTTTTACATTCTTCTTTTATTCCATAGGCTAAAGTGTTTTAAGGTTCAACAATTCTCATTTAAGGCTCACATAGATTTCATCTTTATCATTTATTGTATAATGCAATGATAATGAAAGACATAAATTATCCATAACATCGGTAATGTCTGTTTGAAGATCCAGTTTTCCTGACAATGATAAGGTAGTAATCTCCGCATCATACCGTATTTTACACCCATAATACCGCTCAAGTTTCTTCAAAACATCTCCTACGGGTCTTTGATGAAGCAGCAATAAATTATCCTTCCAACTGATGTATTCGGACACATCAACCTTACGTACCTGCGTTTTATTACCTTTAATATCCACCAATTGATTAGGTGCTAATCTTACTTTGCTCTTATTCTCAGTAGTTACTTCCACGCTTCCATGTACTAAAACAACAGATGAAGCCTCATCTTCCCTATAGGCACAGACATTAAACGAAGTACCCAGTACGCGTATATCAAACTCTCTTGTTTTGACAACAAATGGGCAATCCTTCCTTTTGGCTACATCCAGATAAACCTCCCCCTCTACCAGGATTTCACGTTTCTGTTCTTCAAAAATATCCGGATATATCACTTTACTACCTGAATTTATATAAATTCTAGTACCATCAGAAAAAGTAATATCAGCTCTTTTCCCATTAGGAACCATTATCTGGTGCATTTCATTCTTTACAGATGAAGCCTGGGATATTTTAGTATTTAATGCATACTGCTGAATATTCGAACTTCCTAAAGTATCATATTTTAAAGAAGCATCATTTTTCAGATTCATAGCTTGGTTATCTGTTATCAGAATCACCTCATCACCGCAAATGGAAGTCGTGTCATTCAGCAATGCTATATCAAGCTCCGTACCCTCATCAGCATTGGTACTCCACCAGTTCATAGCTAAAATCAAACCAATCGCTGCCGCTATCGACAAAGACCACCTATAAATATGACGTCTGTAGGAAACCCTCTTTTCCCTTTCTACTCGTTTCATCACGTCCTGAAAAGATTTTTCCACATCAACAAATTCCAATTCATCTGCTTCCCGAATCTTCTCAGTCAGGCATCGAACTGTTTTACGAAATTCATCTGAATTATATATTGTTTTTTTATTTTTCATCGAAATACCTTTTTATTAAGAAAACGGCACCCGATAAAAAAGGTACTCATAAAAAAGAAAAGAAATCACACTTTTCTTTGCATGAGTCTTCGTAAGACCAATAGATAAACCTTATATGACAAATAAAAAAACTTATTCATCACACAAATATCACTTCATGAAAACATGCCCAAATGATAAAACAACAACAATTAACTACTCGCTAAATCAAGAGAAGTGAAAAGCCCAAACACTACGCACAGGCACATGAACACAATGCACCAAGATACTGAAAATCCAAATGGTTGAAACAGAGAAAAAGAATTCACGCAAACGTGCCAATGTACGCGACAAAAGATTCTTGCTTGATTGAGGATTCATACCTAAGATAGCGGATATTTCCTGATGGCTCAATTCCTTTACATAATATAAATACAGAATTTCACGCTGACGACCAGAAAGACGTGAAATTGCCTTAGCCAGCCTCCTTTCATTCTTCACATCCACATCATCTTTCTTAAATAAAGAATTTATTATTTCTTCACCCATCGGAAAAAACTCATGGCATTCTTCAATCACTTCCATTGGACGTAAAGACTGAAACGCATCCAGCAATTTATTTCTAAAAGAACAAAGCAAATACGCCTTTACATTATCAGTATAATGCAAATTCCTACAATTTAAAATCAACTTGACGAACAGATTCTGTATGGTATCGGCAACCAGCTCTCTGTCACCTACCATACGAATTCCATAGGAATACAATAACGAATAATAGCGTCGATAAACTTCTTCAAATGCCGCCGTTTCTCCTTTAATGAAAGATTCCCAAAGTTTAGTTTCATCATGTGTTCTATCAACCATAATACTAGCTCCTTAAAAACTTATTGAGCTTGCTCAGAGTTAAACTTAACAAGAAGGCAATATAAGAGATGAATCATGTAATGGACTCATCCCTTACTTTATAATACCTACATATTATTCAAACAGTTTACTGCGCGACAACATACAGGCACCGATAATCCCGGCTCTTTCTTTCAATTTAGATTCTACAATAACAGAATCACGGTTCATCAAGTTCAGTGTATATTTTCGAATAGCTGTAGTGATGGGTTGTGTCAAATAATCACCTGTACGTGACAATGCACCACCAATAATGACTAGCTCCGGATTGAATATATTAATAAGTCCCGCTACATGGCGGCCTAATTTCACTCCAATTTCTTCCACCAGTTCAATACACAGCAAATCTTCCTTATTTACCGCATCAATGATATCATCCAAGGTCAAATCTTCCAAATTTTTCTTGGTATTGGAGATAATAGAGTTCTCACCATTATTAATATGTTCCAACAGAATACGATGCAAAGCAGCCCCCGAAACTTCCGTTTCTATGCATCCTTTTTTCCCACAATGGCAGATAATCTCATTCTCATATCCAAAATTATGCCCGAATTCGCCAGAGAAACCGGATTTTCCTTTATAAATCTTTCCATCAATGATAATTCCCATACCCAATCCCCAACTGACATTGATAAAGATGATATTCTTCTCACCTTTCACAACACCTTGCATATACTCACCGTAAATCATAGCACGGGTGTCGTTGTCAATAGAAACACGATAACCACCCACCTTTTCTGATATGACATCCGTCAACGGGCGCTCATCAAAATTGAATATACTGTAACTATATCCCAAATCCGGATTCACACGCCCGGAAAGATTTACATTAATATTTAATATCTTATCTTTCTCAACACTGACTTTTTGAAGAAAATGTTTAATCAACTTACACAATTCGTCTAAACTCTCAGGGGTATTCTTCGCTTTAAAAGGAACATTCATTTTTAGCTGAACTACATCTCCTTTAAAATTTATCAACCCTAAGTTAATGGAAAACTGACGCACTTCAACACCTACAAAATACCCGGAATCTGCATTCAAACCATACAAACTGGGATGTCTTCCCCCACTGGTTTCCAGCTTTCCATAGTCGTTAATGTAACCTTCCTCACACATTTCATCGATGAATTTTGTAACTGTAGGCACACTTAAATCCATCTCTCTTGCTAAATCAGTAATCGTAGAGCTTCCATTATAAATATAATGGGTAATGATTTTCTTCTTCATCACAGCCATCTTTGAGCCCTTTTCAATTTCTTTCAACAAATTCTCACCCATAATAAAATATTCCGTTAATGTCCACAAATATAGTTATTTTTTTATGAAATCAAATCACATTTAAAGAGAATTTTCAAAAAATATTTTAGAAGATGTAAGCAAATTATCATTTTTTGTAACAATCCCACTTTCCAGATACATTTAAATAATATTTCCTAGTCGTTTATTCATCTTTCTATTTATTAAAAGAGTGATTATTAATAAATAAATTTAGTTTTTACTTGTTGTTTTCATAAATCATTTATATATTTGCACGCAACATGATTAAGTAATATAAAATATTCATTTCAAATAAATTAAAGGCTATGGAAAAGATTCACGGATTAATTGATGCACCTTTTACTCCATTTTATGAGAACGGAGAAGTAAATTATGAACCTATTGAAGCCTATTGCCAACTATTGGTTAGAAACGGACTTCAAGGCGTATTTATCAATGGTTCTTCCGGAGAAGGCTATATGCTGACAGAAGACGAACGCATGAAACTGGCTGAACGCTGGATGGAAGTAGCACCCGAAGGATTCAAAGTCATTGTCCATGTAGGAAGCACTTGTGTAAAATCAAGCAAACGTCTAGCAGAACACGCTCAGAAAATCGGAGCATGGGGTATCGGAGCAATGGCACCTCCTTTCCCCAAAGTAGGACGCATTGAAGAATTGGTGAAATACTGCGAAGAAATAGCATGCGGCGCTCCTGCACTTCCTTTCTATTTTTATCACATCCCAGCTTTCAACGGAGCATTCCTCTCAATGGTAGCATTCTTGGAAGCCGTAGACGGTCGCATTCCTAATTTCGCCGGTATCAAATATACTTTCGAAAGCCTGTATGAATACAACCAATGCCGTTTATATAAAAATGGCAAATTTGACATGTTGCACGGCCAGGATGAAACGATCCTTCCTTGTCTGGCTATGGGCGGTGCACAGGGCGGTATCGGTGGAACAACCAACTATAACGGCAAAGAACTCACAGGTATTATCGAAGCATGGAAAGCCGGTGATCTGGAACTGGCACGCGAACGCCAGAATTTCGCACAGGAAGTTATCAATGTCATCTGTCACTATCGTGGAAACATCGTTGGCGGTAAACGCATCATGAAACTGATCGGGCTGGATTTAGGAAAGAACCGGACTCCGTTCCAGAACATGACAGATGAGGAAGAAGCTGCCATGAAAGCCGAACTGGAAGCAATCAATTTCTTCGAAAGATGTAACAAATAAACCTGAACCACGATGTTTTCAATAGACTATATAAAAGAATGGTCGGAATCATACAAAACAGATCTGACCACCAATATCATGCCGTTTTGGCTGAAATACGGGCTGGACAAGGTCAATGGAGGTATTTATACCTGCGTTGACCGAGACGGCAGCTTGATGGACACCACCAAATCAGTGTGGTTCCAAGGAAGATTTGCTTTTATCTGTTCCTATGCATATAATAATATAGAAAAGAACGAAGCATGGCTGGCGGCAGCCAAAAGTACAATAGACTTTATAGAAGCGCATTGTTTTGACTCTGACGGACGTATGTATTTCGAAGTGACTGCCGAAGGCACTCCTTTGCGCAAACGCCGTTATATTTTTTCGGAGTCATTCGCAGCCATCGCCATGTCGGAATATGCCATCGCATCCGGTGACCAGACGTATGCTGTAAAAGCATTAGACTTGTTCAAACGGATGCAGTATTTTATGGAAACACCGGGCATACTGGCTCCCAAATATCTGGATACCCTCCCGATGAAAGGACATTCCATTACCATGATTTTGATTAATGTGGCATCACGTATCCGTCAGGCTATTCAGGACGAAAGCTTCAATGGACAGATTGACGCCTCCATCGACCAGCTACGTAAAGACTTCATGCATCCTGAATTCAAGGCTTTGCTTGAAACAGTAGGTCCCAACGGAGAATTCATTGACAGCAACATGGGCCGCACCATCAATCCGGGACATTGTATTGAGACAGCCTGGTTTCTGCTGGAAGAAGCCAAATACCGTAACTGGGACAAAGACATTACGGAACTGGCCCTCACTATCTTTGATTGGTCCTGGGAGTGGGGATGGGACAAAGAATTCGGAGGTATCATCAACTTCAAAGACTGCAAGAACCTTCCGCCACAGGATTATTCCCAAGACATGAAATTCTGGTGGCCTCAGACAGAGACTGTCATCGCTACTTTGTATGCATATTTAGCAACCGGAAATGAAAAATACCTTGACATGCACAAACAAATCAGCGATTGGACATACGCCCATTTTCCTGATAAAGAGTGTGGAGAATGGTTTGGATATCTCCATCGTGACGGCACGCCTGCACAAATGGCCAAGGGTAACCTATTCAAAGGCCCGTTCCACATTCCAAGAATGATGATCAAGGGCTATACATTGTGCAAGGAAATACTCGACAACAAAAAATCACATTTATAAAGCCCTTTATCTATTAGCATGAAAAACAGTAAAATTTATCCTTGGGTTGTAGTAGGATTATTATGGGGTGTCGCCCTGTTGAATTACATGGACCGGCAAATGCTATCCACAATGAGAGATGCCATGGCGGTGGATATCACCGAGCTTCAGTCAGCTGCCAATTTTGGGCGACTGATGGGAGTTTTTCTTTGGATATATGGCTGTATGAGCCCTATAGCCGGAATGGTGGGCGACCGCATGAACCGCAAATGGCTTATTGTTGGCAGTTTGTTTGTATGGTCGGCCGTCACTTATCTGATGGGAATAGCCGACACTTATAATGAAGTCTTTTTCCTTCGCGCCTTGATGGGAATCAGCGAAGCGCTCTATATTCCTGCCGGATTATCACTGATCGCCGACTATCACTCCGATAAGTCACGTTCATTAGCTATCGGTATTCACATGACCGGGCTCTACACCGGGCAGGCCATCGGAGGTTTCGGCGCTACAGTAGCCGCCGCTTTTTCCTGGCATACAACCTTTCATTGGTTCGGCATCGCCGGCATTGCATACGCCGTAATTTTGATGCTTTTTCTACATGAAAAGAAGGATAGAATACAAATTGAACAAATAAATTCACCTTCCGGTAAAGAAAAAAGCAATTTATTGAAGGGATTATCATTACTTTTCAGTAATATTGCATTCTGGGTGATTCTGCTATATTTCGCAGCCCCCAGTTTACCGGGATGGGCAACCAAAAACTGGTTACCTACCTTGTTCGCCGAGAACCTGAATATACCGATGTCACAAGCCGGCCCCATGTCGACTATCACCATCGCACTATCCTCGTTCATTGGTGTAATTATTGGTGGAACCTTATCCGATAAGTGGGTGCAAAGAAATATAAAAGGACGTGTGTACACGGGTGCCATCGGCTTGGGACTTACTATTCCATCCCTGCTTTTACTAGGGTTCGGCCATAGTTTCGTAGCCGTTGTGGGAGCTGGATTATTATTCGGTATCGGTTATGGTATCTTTGATGCCAACAATATGCCGATTCTATGCCAGTTCGTATCATCCAAACACCGTGCTACCGCCTATGGTATCATGAATATGACAGGCGTGTTTGCGGGAGCAGCCATTACCGAAGTCTTGGGAAAGTGGACAGACGGAGGTAAGTTGGGACTGGGATTTGCCATGTTGGCCATCATTGTTGCAATAGCATTGGTCGTACAGTTGACATTCCTCCGTCCTAAAACGGATAATATGGAATAACCCGTATAGTTAACTTAACACTTAAAACTTAAAAAAAGAAAGAACCATGAGAGTAATTATCGAACCTGATTACCAAGCGCTGTCACAATGGGCGGCAAACTATGTAGCTAGTAAAATCAATGCGGCAAATCCGACTCCTGAAAAACCTTTTGTTTTAGGTTGTCCTACAGGATCTTCACCGCTGGGCATGTACAAGGCACTGATAGAACTGAACAAGCAGGGAAAAGTATCTTTCCAGAATGTCGTTACTTTCAATATGGACGAATATGTAGGCTTACCTGAAGATCATCCTGAAAGCTACCATACATTTATGTGGAAAAACTTTTTTAACCACATTGATATAAAGAAAGAAAATGTACATATACTAAACGGAAATGCCGAAGACCTGGAAGCAGAATGCGCCAACTACGAAAAGCAAATAGCCGAAATCGGAGGCATCGACCTGTTTATGGGAGGTATCGGTCCCGACGGACATATCGCATTCAACGAACCGGGTTCATCTTTGTCTTCACGCACACGTATCAAAACATTGACTACAGATACAATCATTGCCAACTCACGTTTTTTTGACAATGACGTGAACAAAGTACCTAAAACTGCGTTAACAGTAGGTGTAGGGACTGTCCTTTCAGCTAAAGAAGTTCTGATTATCTGCAACGGACACAACAAAGCACGCGCTTTGCAACATGCCGTTGAAGGTGGTATCACACAAATGTGGACTATCAGCGCATTACAGATGCACCAACATGGCATCATTGTTTGTGACGAAGCCGCTACAGACGAACTGAAAGTCGGTACTTACAAATATTTCAAAGACATCGAAAAAGCTAATTTGTAATTTATGAGAACAAACCTAAGTTCGCAGATTTCTCTGAACAGAGTATCTCCGAAATATTATAAACCCGAAAATGCGGTGGAACGTTCTGTCTTAACCCGCTGCGAAAAAGTGCCTACCGACATCTATGAAACGATGGAAGAAGGCGTACAACAAATAGCCAATGAAATTACGGCAAAAATTCAGGAACGTCAGCGCGAAGGAAAGTTCTGCGTGATTGGTGCCGGAACCGGTGCTTCATTACGTCCGCTTTATGCCGAACTGGTCCGTAAACATAAAGATGAAGGACTAAGTTTCCGTAACGTAGTAATTTTCAATTTATATGAATATTACCCCTTGGCTTCCGAAGGGGCGGGAAGCAGTTTCTCACAACTGAACGATTTATTCCTCAGCCAAATCGATATTGACAAACAAAATGTATTCACCATCGACGGAACGATTCCGCAGGAAGCTGTTATCGAATACTGCCGCCTGTACGAACAACGTATCCAAACTTTTGGCGGTATAGATATCGTATTAATGGGCATTGGTCGTGAAGGCAATATTGCCATGAACGAACCGGGATCAAGCTTGAGCTCTCCTACCCGACTGATTTTGATTGACTCAACCTCGCGTGCTGAAGCTGCACACAACTTAGGAGTAGACAATCTTCCTCCCTGCTCCATCACCATGGGAGTGGCAACTATTATGACTGCCCGGAAAATCTATTTGCTGGCATGGGGAGATGACAAAGCCGATATCATCAAGAAAGCGGTGGAAGACAAAGTAAGTGACACCTTACCCGCTTCTTATCTCCAAATGCACAACAATGCAAATGTTTGCATAGATTTGGCTGCAGCTTCTCACCTTACCCGTATCCAACGTCCGTGGCTGGTTACCAACTGTGAATGGAACGACAAACTAATCCGCAGTGCCATCGTATGGTTATGTATGCGTGTTAAAAAGCCGATTCTGAAGCTCACCAATAAAGATTATAATGAAAACGGATTGAGCGAACTGTTGGCACTTTACGGTTCTGCTTACAACGTAAATATCAAAATATTCAATGATCTGCAGCACACCATCACCGGATGGCCCGGCGGCAAGCCGAATGCGGACGATACCTATCGCCCCGAACGTGCGAAACCATTTCCAAAACGTGTGGTTGCTTTCTCTCCGCATCCGGATGACGATGTAATCTCAATGGGTGGAACTTTACGCCGTCTGGTTCAGCAAGGTCATGAGGTACACGTAGCATACGAAACTTCCGGAAACATTGCCGTAGGCGATGAAGAAGTAGTACGTTTCATGCACTTCATCAACGGTTTCAACCAGCTTTTTGATGAAAACTCCAACGAAACCATCAAAAACAAATATGCTGAAATCAAGAAATTCCTTGCCGCTAAGAAAGAAGGCGATATGGACAGCCGTGATATTCTGACCATCAAAGGATTGATTCGCCGTGGAGAAGCCCGTACCGCAAGCACTTACAATCAAATTCCACTGAACCGTGTTCATTTCCTCGATCTGCCTTTCTATGAAACCGGCAAGATTGAAAAGAATCCCATCAGTGAAGCCGATGTAGAAATTGTTTTGCAGTTATTACGTGAAGTAAAGCCCCATCAGATTTATGTAGCCGGTGACTTGGCTGACCCGCACGGAACCCATCGTGTCTGCACAGACGCAGTGCTTGCCGCTATTGACATCGAGAAAGAAGCCGGTGCCGAATGGTTGAAAGACTGTCGCATTTGGATGTATCGTGGCGCATGGGCGGAATGGGAAATTGAAAACATTGAAATGGCCGTACCGTTCAGTCCTGAAGAACTGCGTGCTAAACGTAACTCCATCTTAAAGCATCAGTCTCAGATGGAAAGCGCACCGTTCCTGGGCAATGACGAACGTCTGTTCTGGCAAAGAAGTGAAGACCGCAATCGGGGTACAGCCGCTTTGTATGACCAACTTGGTTTGGCATGTTATGAAGCAATGGAGGCCTTTGTAGAATACGTACCCCTATAATTTAAGAAACAACCTAACCTAATTTTATACTAACCTTTAACCAAAAAACCGAAAATCCCCGATGGATGTGATATCCTTCGGGGATTATTTTTAGATTTCCACTTATCTCAAACGATATCCGATAATCATCCTCACCACAGCTACCTGTTTCGAGAAACACACCCCCAACTACATTTCATAATTCATTAATCCCATAACCAAACAAAGCAAAATCCCCCAGACAAGGGTCTTCGGGAAAAACCTCAGCCAAAGCCGCAGTAATAGTTCTCGCATTATTCAGCGTATAAGATTTACTTCGGGTCAGCTCCAATCTGAAAGCCATCTCACTGACATGCGTATCCAAAGGGATAATCAACTCACATGGAGAGAAATTCCTCCAGATTCCAAAATCCACTTCCGAATCGCGACGGATCATCCAGCGCAGGAACATATTCAATTTCTTTTGCGGCGCCTTATCCGACACTCCAAACAAACGGCAAAGACGTTGCATCGGAGTTCCATCCGTTTCGCAAAGAAGAGCATCCTCCATACTCTCATACCTATTATATATAGTATGCAGCCAATAAAACAATTGTGCCATCTTATTTTTTGAAACCGTCCGATAGAACGACTCCTCACCACAGAAATCTATTTTCCAGTTTCCAGACAACACATACTGCAAAGGCTGCCGGTTCATTATAGAATCCAGTCGTTCTGCTGCCTTCAGTATCTGAGGGCGGGCTCCGAAACTAAGAAAAGCAGTCAAAAAAGCACTGATTTCAATATCCGCCTTAGAATGATAACGATGCGGAAACTGCACCGGATCAGAGGAAATGAAATCAGAGTTATGATACCGGACAGCATATTTCCGCAAAAAATCAGCCACTGCCATCTGGCCCTCATGAGTTTGCCGTTCTGTAATATAAGATATGAATTGCTCTTGTTCTTTCTTTCGGGTCATAAATAAAACGTTTATGATTTGTACACAAAGGTACATTAAAATAAAATAGATTGCATTTTCAGAAATCAAATTCCATCCTTAATCCTCAACTTGCCTTTTCTATATTCTTTAGGTGAAATCCCCACATATTGCTTAAAATACTTTCCGAAGAAAGACTGCGTAGGAAAGTTCAGCTGATTCGCAATCTCCTTGATACTCAAATCCGATCCTTCAAGCAATTGTTTCGCCTCGGTAATCACCATTTGCACAATCCATTGCAAAGCGCTATTCCCCGACTTCTCCTTAATGATCGTAGAAAAATAACGTGGAGTAATGTGCTGCATCTTCGCATAATAGGCAACATCACGCTCTTTCCTATACAAACGGAAAAGAGCCAGCATGAAATTCTGGAAGATCACATCCTTCTTATTCTGTGGCAAAGGCTGCATGGGTTGGTTAGCGAAATACATATTCAATATTTCATAGCAAAAAGTCTGTCCCATTGACTTAATCAACTCTAAAGTCAGGCGTTGTTGTTGCAAATTCACTTCCAGTACGTCCTCCGCCCCTATCCTTTCCTGCAAATTATCCAACAGATACTCCAAATGGATACGTTGCTTATCCGAAAGTGATATACAAGGATGCTTCCGCATAAAAAGCTGGTTTTCCACATTTATCACCCTATTGACGATAGGAATGATATAATCTAAATCCACTTCAACCATAATTCCTTCCGCATCCCCACTCTTATGAAGCAGATGCACCAAGGTAGAAGCCATGTAAATATACACATCACCGGGCTTTATCTGAAAATGCTTATCTTCCAGTGAAACCTCCACATTTCCTTTCCGGCAAAAGAAAAGGCCACATTTATTAAATGTCGAAATAATCTGTCCGTCTTTAAAAGTATGCGGATCACTGCTCGAAAGCACTGTAAACTGAAAAGGCATCTGTTGTCCGACCATCCATCTATCTCTTTTATTCACTCACTGCAAAATAAATACAAATCGCAAACTTTTCAGCTATATATCTACTAGAAAATATACAAATCGGACAATTTATCATTCATATCAACCTTTTCTATCCTCTTGCTTCGGGATAACTTTGCATCAGAAAACCAATAGCATGATATATGAAACAAATTTATCTTATTCTAACAGGTATTTCCTTGATTCTACTGAGTTCCTGCACACAGCGTACCCAGGAAGCCAAAGGCTATCAGACAGTAAAAATAGACACGATCGTTTCTGCCGACAAGCAAACTTTCCTGCAATTCCCGGGAAAGGTAAAAGCCGCACAAGATATCAGCCTTGCCTTCCGGGTAAGCGGAACCATCAGCAAAATACATGTAAAAGACGGCACCCGTGTGCAGGAGGGACAATTACTGGCCGAACTGGACCCCACCGACTATCAAGTACAACTGGATGCTACTGAAGCAGAATACCAGCAAATAAAAGCGGAAGCGGAAAGAGTCATGGCCCTTTACAAAGACAACGGAACCACCCCCAACGCCAATGACAAAGCTGTATACGGACTCAAACAAATCACTGCCAAGTACAAACATCACAAAGACCAACTGGCTTATACACGGCTCTACGCCCCCTTCAACGGGTACGTCCAAAAACGCCTGTTTGAAGCTCACGAAACCATCGGAGCCGGAATGCCCGTCCTATCCATGATCAGCAGCGGGACTCCCGAAGTAGAAATAAACCTTCCTGCGGCCGAATACATCCGCCGGGACCAGTTCGACAATTATCACTGTACGTTTGACATCTATCCGGGCGAAACCTATCCGCTGAAACTAATCAGTGTCACCCCGAAAGCCAATGCAAACCAATTATACACCATGCGCCTGCAAGTAGTACCCGGAACGCCGGCTGTCCCCTCTCCCGGAATGAACACCATGGTCACCATCTCTTACCGTACAGAACAGACGAACACTCTCTCTGTCCCTACCGGCGCCATCCTGCAAAAAGAAGGCAAAGCGTATGTATTCGTCTTCAACCCATCGGACAACACAGTGCACAAACAGGAAATATCCATGCTACGTTTACTGAACAACGGACACAGCCTCATCACTGCCGGACAGCTGAAACCAGGAGAGCTGATTGTATCCTCGGGAGTACATCACATCGAGGATGGAGAAACTGTAAAACCTTTACCACTTGTCACTAACACAAATATAGGAGGATTATTATAATGGATATCAGCAAATGGGCATTCCGTAACAGGAATCTGATTTATTTCCTGATAGCGGTTCTGCTGTTCGGCGGAGCCTACTCCTGCTATCAGATGAGCAAGCTGGAAGACCCCGAAATAAAAGTAAAGCTTGCCATGGTAGTCACCACCTATCCGGGTGCTTCCGCCCACCAGGTAGAACTGGAAGTAACGGACGTGCTCGAAAAGAACATCCGCACCATGGGCAACATAGACAATATAGAAAGTTATTCATACAACGACCTGTCCCTGATACAGATAGAACTGCTGAGCACCGTGCCGGACGACGAAGTGGAACAATGCTGGGACATGCTGCGCCGCAAAGTAAGCGACGCCCACGCCCTGTTGCCCGAAGGAGCCACCACCCCGATAGTCAAGGATGATTTCGGAAACGTATATGGTATGTTCTATGCCCTGACAGGCGACGGACTGTCCGACCGTGAACTGTCCGACTATGCCGAACTGGTAAAACGGGAAGTGAACGAACTGGAAGGCGTGGACCGTGTGGAACTCTACGGCAAACGTTCCGAATGTATCAACATCTCCCTGCTGCAAGACCGTATGGCAAACCTCGGTGTTAAACCTGCCGAAGTTCTCGCCACACTGAACGGACAGAACAAAACCACCTATACAGGATATTATGAAAATGGTGACAACCGTATCCGAGTCACAGTAAACGATAAATTCAAAACCGTAGAAGATATTGGAAAAATGCTGGTCCAGGGACATGATGACGACCAGCTTCGCCTGAGCGACATCGCCCGTATAGAAAAAGACTACGAGGATCCCACACGCAATGAAATGTTTTATGACCATGAACGTGCTCTCGGTATACTCATCGCCGCCTCCAGTGGCTCGGACATTATAAAAGTAGGCCATGCCGTAGAAAGCAAGTTGGAAGAACTCAAAACCGGACGTCTGCCCGCCGGAGTGGAATGCCACAAAATCTTCTATCAGCCCGAACGGGTAGGCAGCTCTTTGGGAACCTTTGTCATCAACCTGATAGAATCCGTCATCATCGTAGTACTGATACTGATGATAGCAATGGGATTCAAGAGCGGCCTTATCATAGGTATCAGCCTGATCATCACCGTATTCGGTTCTTTCCTGTTCCTTTATTCGGCAGGTGGAACGATGCAACGCGTATCATTGGCTGCTTTTGTACTGGCAATGGGCATGTTGGTAGACAATGCTATCGTCATCATAGACGGCATACTGGTAGACTTGAAAGCCGGAAAAAAACGAATGGAAGCCATGACCGCTATCGGGCGACAGACAGCTATGCCTCTTTTAGGAGCCACCTTGATAGCCATTATCGCCTTTCTACCTATCTACATGTCCCCCGACACCGCAGGAGTCTACACGCGCGACCTTTTCATCGTACTTGCCGTTTCCCTGTTGCTGAGCTGGGTATTGGCACTGATTCACGTACCGCTGATGGCCGACCGCAGACTACATCCTGCCATAGATACCGACAGTACCGGAAAGCGTGTGTACAAAGGTAAAATCTATGCCGGTCTCCGTTCGGCACTGCGGTTCGGTCTGGCCCACCGGTGGAGTTTTGTATTCACCATGATTGGCCTGTTGCTACTTTCCGCTTTCGGCTATCCATATATGCGTCAGGGCTTTTTCCCCGACATGGTTTACGACCAGCTTTACATGGAATACAAACTGCCGGAAGGAAACAACCACACTCGTGTGGCACAAGATTTGAAAGAAATAGAAACCTATCTGAAAGGACGCAAGGAAATAACCCACGTCACCACCTCCATAGGCGGTACGCCCGGACGCTATAACCTGGTGCGGAGCGTTGCCAACCCATCGCTTTCGTATGGCGAACTGATTATCGATTTCACCTCACCGGAAACCTTGGTAGAACATATAGATGAAATCCAAGCTTACCTCTCCCAAGCCTATCCGGACGCATACATCAAATTGAAAAGATACAATCTGATGTTCAAGAAATATCCCATAGAAGCGCAATTCCTGGGCCCTGACCCTGCCGTTCTGCACCAACTGGCCGACAGCGCCCGTACCATCATGGAAAATACACCGGAAGTCTGCCTTATCACCACCGACTGGGAACCTCAGATTCCTGTACTGACCATCGAATATGACCAGCCGTCCGCCCGTGCCCTCGGCCTGAGCCGCAATGATGTCAGCCTTTCCCTGCTCACTGCTACCGGAGGAATTCCCATCGGCTCTTTCTACGAAGGCATCCACAAAAACAATATCTATCTGAAATGCCTTGACGAAAAAGGAGAACCCATAGAAGATTTAGGCAATGCACAAGTCTTCTCGTCACTGCCCTCGTTGAACGGACTGCTGAACGAAGAAACCATGGTGAAACTGAAAGCCGGCACGCTTTCGAAAGAAGATTTGGTGGAAAGCATCATGGGAAGTACTCCGCTGAAGCAAATCAGCAAAGGAATTGATATCCGATGGGAAGACCCGGTAGTTCCCCGTTACAACGGTCAGAGAAGCCAGCGTGTACAGTGTTCGCCCGCACCGGGCATAGAAACGGAAAAAGCACGTCTTGCCATTGCAGAACGTATAGAGAAGATACAACTACCCGAAGGATATTCACTGGTGTGGCAAGGTGAGAAGATAGCCAGCGACCAGTCCATGAAATACCTGTTCCAGAACTTCCCGTTGGCCATCATTCTGATGATTGCCATCCTGATAATGCTATTCAAGGACTACCGCAAGCCTATCATCATCTTCTGCTGTATCCCGATGATTTTTGTAGGAGTGGTAGCAGTGATGCTGCTCACGGGGAAGGTATTCAACTTCGTGGCCATCGTAGGAACCTTGGGTCTTATCGGCATGTTGATAAAGAACGGAATTGTACTGATGGATGAAATCACCCTTCAAATCAGTAAAGGGATAGAACCTGTTACCGCATTGATAGACAGTTCCCAAAGCCGTCTTCGTCCTGTTATGATGGCTTCGCTGACCACCATTCTGGGTATGATTCCCTTGCTGTCCGATGCCATGTTCGGCTCACTGGCGGCAGCTATCATGGGCGGATTGCTGTGCAGCACGCTGATTACGCTGCTCTTTATCCCTATATTATACGCCTTGTTCTTCAAAATAAGAAACGATTGATTTATTTCACTGACATACAAAAACAAGAACAAATGAAAAAAACAATGATAATCCCCTTCTGTTTTCTGTTATGGCATCTTGTCGCCCCGGCACAGGCACAGGAAACACTGAGTCTGAAAGAATGCCGTGAAATGGCATTGAAATACAATAAGGAGATGGCGGCTTCTGTAAAACAAACGGAAAGCGCCCACTACACAGCCAAGAGTTACAAGGGGAACTTCTTCCCCAATCTGACAGCTAGTGGAACGGGACTTTACAGCAATGCCGACGGCAGTTATGGCATAGCCGGAGGCAACCTGCCCGTCTTTCTGCCCGACGCCACCGGACAGTTTAATCCGGGACAACCCTCAGGTTTCGCCTATTTTCCCGGTATCAACCTGGATTACAAGATAGGATGGGTCTACATGGGTGGCATACAATTAGAACAACCCCTCTATATGGGCGGTAAAATCCGCGCCGCCTACAAAATGTCCCTGTTAGGTAAAGAAATGGCACAGATGAACGAAACCCTGACCGCCACAGAAGTCATTCTGAAAACAGACCAGGCATACGCTCTGGTAGTGAAAGCGAAAGAGATGAAAACAGTGGCCGACACATACCATGCCGTATTGGCCGAATTGCAAAAGAACGTGGAGAGTGCCTACAAGCACGGACTGAAACCTCAGAACGATGTGCTGAAAGTGCAAGTGAAACTGAATGAAAGTGAACTGGGCATACGCAAAGCCGAGAATGCTCTCCGCCTGGCTACCATGAACCTCTGCCACCTGATAGGAAAACCGCTGACCACGGAGATCCTCATTTCCGGAGATTTCCCGGAAATAGAACAGGAAATGGAATTACAGGTACTAGATATCACCCGTCGTCCGGAATACGGTATACTGGACAAACAAGTGGCCATCGCCCGCCAACAAGTCAAGTTAAACCGCAGCGAACTGCTTCCCAAAGTAGGCATCAAAGGTTCATACGACTATGTACACGGTTTGGAACTGAACGAAAAGAATTTTCTGGATAATGCCAGTTTCTCTGTCCTGTTGAACGTAAGTATTCCCCTTTTCCATTTCGGCGAACGCAGCAACAAGGTACGTGCAGCCAAAGCCAAACTGGAACAAACCCGTCTGCAACAGCAAAATCTGAACGAGCAAATGCTACTGGAACTGACCCAGGCCGCCAACAATTTGGACGAAGCGAAACTGGAAAGCGAACTTGCCGACCGTTCCCTGCGGCAGGCGGAAGAGAACCGACGCGTCAGCAAAAGCCAGTACGAAGTAGGACTGGAAACTCTTTCAGACCATCTGGAAGCCCAAGCACTATGGCAACAGGCATACGAAACCCAAGTGGATGCCCGTTTCCAACTTTACCTGAACTATGTGGCTTATCTGAAAGCAGCCGGGACTTTACATGACAAACTGTAAAAGTCTCTACCCTGAGTTTTTGGTTCTTCTTCATTTTGGGGCAAGTGATTTATTCATATCCCTTTATTCATCGGCTATTAGATTGTATTCGGGGATATATTATTCTCTATTTTCGAATATTCATTCGAATGTCTTTATTGGTCGAACTTTGGTAGTGAAGTGTTGCCCCCAAAATGAAGAAGAACCCCGAGTTTTAAAAAGTGCTACCACTGCTACCACCCTTTCTTGTATAACCACCTTCCTTCTCTTTTTATTCCCAAACGGATAAAAAAACTAAACTTCGGGAACACTTTCCTGCTTGCGCAGCACATACACCGCATGAGAGTGCTTTCCCTCTTTGTCCAATCTCTTCTCTTCGTACCAACCCTTCAGCTCATAAGCAGCCGTGGTGCGCGCCATCCCCAAGCATTCCGAATAAACCAGACGTGTAATGGAACCGTGTTCCTTCAAATAAGCTTCCAGCAATTTCCAACGCTCCTCTTTAGTATACTTCTTCCCCGTAGGCAGGAAGCCGAACTCGGCACGAAGGATATCCGTATCCTGACGTACCCTCTTGACTAACTCCGGTACCGGACGGAAGTTCACTTTCTTTATCCTCACGGACGCCGCACGTATCTCTTTCCGGTCTGTCACCTCACGCGAGGACAAGGCAAGAGAGAACGTACCCAGTCCGTCCAGCCGCACATTTTTCCCTTGCCGCAAATGGGATACAACCATATCGGCCACCTCCTGTAGCACTCCCACCACACAGCCCGCCGAATATGCGCTGTGCTTGGACAACTCCTTCACAATGTGATCGGTAGTAATCGTTTCCTTCACCACTACCGCCGGATAAAGCACCGGCTTGCCGTCCTTTTCCTTGAAAGGGTTGGCCTTGAAATCATATTTTATATCCATCATTAAAAGATTTGATTTGTATCCGTAAGCCCTTTCTGCTCTATGGTTAAGGGTTCTCTTCCTTTTGTATTCTATCTCCATAAGCTTTGGACTTAACTCCAAAGGCTATGGAGTTATCTCCAAAGCTTATGGAGTCAACTCCGCAACCTATGGAGATAGAACACATCTGGACAAAAGTACTTAATCTTTAGGGGAAAAAGGCTTAATATAACGGAAAAGATGGATTAAGGAGAAAAATAATCAGGTAGTCGGCCCTTTCTTAAAAAATAGAATGAATAAACAAAAGGATACGAAGTGATTTGATGTACACGGAAAGCAATGAAAACATTGTCTGATATAAACAGAACCGTTATAACCAATCATCTGAAAATATATTTGATATATATAAGTTAGAAAAAGAAGTCCTATGCGCAAAATCGACACTTGCAACAAAACTCTTACTGCCTTTTTGCCACATATCACTTTTTTAAAGTAATTCTGGAAGATTTTTATAACCACTTTATTAGCAAGCAGTTCTGAGGATAAGGTAAAAATGAGGTAATGATTTGGCAACCCTGTCTATTTCTACGTTCTGCTGTGAGTTGCTGTCAATGTCTCTCGTCTTGGTACAAAAGTAGCAATAAAAATCGGATACACATCAAAATGTCCCATGATTTTTATCACAGGACGTTTTTTATCTTCGCTGAATAATCCGGTTTAACCGTTACTTCTATTTTCGGCAAGTTGCGGGCTATGATTGCTGAAATTTATACTTTAATCCATACTCTTCCAACTTGCTATACAGCGTTGTACGTCCGATTCCGAGCAATTCGGCAGCAACCTTGCGGTTTCCGTTTGCCTGCTTCAACGCGCGTAAGATGCGTTCCTTGTCCTCCGCATCGTTTCGCAAGGCGAAGCTGACAGGTGAGGTCGGTTTCGTTACGGCAAGTTCCAGATGCTCTTTCATGACAACTCCCGTCTGTGCCTGCAACACCGCGCCCATTATCTTCTGCCGAAGCTCACGGACATTACCCGGCCACGGATGGGTCAGCAATGTCTTACGGGCTTCCGCATCGAACCCAGTCACGCTACATTCCAATTCATTGTTGGCAATCTCACGGAAGAACTCCGCCAACGGCATGATGTCCTCCTGACAGTCACGCAAGGGCGGAACAGTTATCTCGAAGTCGTGCAAACGGTACAGCAAATCCTGTCGGAAACGTTTTTCAATGACCGCTTTCTCCAGATCCTCGTTGGTGGCGGCGATGATGCGGACATTGAAGCTCTTGTCCGTCTTGTCACCTATAGGGCGGTATCTCCGTTCCTGTATGGCACGGAGTAACATCTGCTGGGTTTCCAATGCGAGATTGCCTACCTCATCCAAGAACAATGTGCCACCCTCTGCCTCATTGAAGTATCCTTTCTTTGTGCTGTCCGCACCCGTAAACGCGCCTTTGACATGTCCGAAGAATGCCGAGGGCGCAAGGTCTTTGGAGAGTGAACCGCAGTCCACAGGCACAAACGGTTTCCCTGCCCTTTTGCTCTTATCATGCAGATGGTGGGCGATATGCTCCTTGCCCGTGCCGTTCTCTCCGAATATCAGCACGCTCATATCAGTAGGGGCAACTAATCTTATCTGTTGCATGATTTTCTGAAAGGCGGAACTGTCACGGGCAAAAACGGGCATACGATTTCGTCCGATACTCCGTTCTTTCAGGATGGTATGAAGCAGAGGCATAAGTTTATCCTCCACAAGCTGCTTGGGGATATAGTCCAGCGAGCCGAGTTTCATACTTTCGACTGCCGTATGCACTTCGGCATAGTTGGTCATGATGATTAACGGTTGTGTCATGCCTTCCTTGCGCATCCATCGTAATAGGTCGATGCCGTCACCGTCGGGTAGTCGTAGGTCAGAAACCACGATGTCCCCGTCTGAGGCTTGTTGCAGAAGTTTCTTCGCGGTCGAGAGGTGGTAAGCCTGCACGGTACGGAATCCTTCCCGTGCCAGCAGGTTGCAGACAAACTCGCAATACACGATATTGTCCTCCACCACGATGATTCTTGTTTTATCCATTTTCGTATTTTTCCTTTCTTCTTTTGCCTGCCGGATAATTTCAGCACCTTTATCCAGCACAGCCGGTCACCGCTTTGCATATCGCTTCGTCATCTGGAGTGGCACTTCCATGAAGTTGGGCGTAAAGTTCCCTCAATGGCTGGTCGGCACGGAGAATCTGCCATGAACTTCGCAGATGGTGTGTAAGTGTGTCCAGTTCTTGGAGGTCTTTACGCTGTTCTGCATCCTTGACCGCCTGCATTTCCTTTTCGGTTTCCGCTATCAGTTTGTCCAGCATGACGGATTCATTGCCATAAGATAGCAGAGTGGAAAAATCCGGCTTTTCATCCAATATGCTGCTTAATGCGCATTTATCCGTAATCTCCATCAGTTCGGATATGGAGAACGGCTTGAACAGGCATCCGGCAAATCCACGCCCTATAAGTTCCTCCTTGCTGCAACTGCCCGAAGCGGTTGTCACGACTATGGGAATACTCTTCGAGTTGCCTACATTGGATGAGCGCAACAGTTCCAGCAGTTCAAAACCGCTTATCTCAGGCATATTCAGATCCGTCAGAAGCAGGCTGTATTCCTTTTTTCGTATCAGCTCCATCAGTACCGAAACATTGGTACAGGTATCGCAGTGCATCCCTTCATGGGCATACATTTCTTTCAACATAAGGAGAAGTACCTCGTCATTGTCGATGGCAATCACATCATGGCAGATATGATTATGGCGCATTTGCGCTTGAATTGTCTGTTCCGGCAGTTCCTCGGCTGTCTGCATGGGAATTTCCACCGTGAAGCGGCTCCCTTTGCCTTTCTCGCTTTCCAAGCGTATAGTTCCACCGAGCATCGCCACAATACGCTGCACGATGGACAATCCTAATCCGAAGCCGTCTTTTGCGGCGGCATTTGAAAGACGTTCAAATGCACCGAATACTCGTTGTTGCTCATCTTCGGTCATGCCCGTACCGGTATCTTCAACGATAAGTTTCAGCAAACCGTTATCATAATCCGCTGCCAATGATACACTACCGTTATCCGTGAACTTGATGGCGTTTGACAACAAGTTGTTGCCGATTTGCAGGATACGTTCCTTGTCGGTCAAAACCACCGCATCGGTGTGGCTCTCCACTATCAAAGTCAGCCCCTTGTTCATGGCAATGGGCATGAACTCCGTTTCAAGAATATGCGTGATTGCGGAAATCCTGCAAGGGGAAAGGTTGGGTTGCTCCTTGCCGTTGTCCAGACGGAAGAAATCCAGCAGCGTGTTGAGCATCTCCCGCATACGCTCGGAAGATTGCCGGATATTATCCACATACATGGTGCTTTTATCCGCGCTACAACTTTTCTGCATCAGTCCGGCATAGCCTCATTTTGTCAATCGTATTTTTTCGTGGTAGAAGTAGTTTACGATGACAGGTTTGCCTTTTTCCGAGCGTCCGTATGGCAGATCGTTTATACGATACGGGAAGCCCTGCTCCTTGGCGTAATTTGAAATGTCCTGCTCCAATGCCTGCCAGTATTCAAGCCTTTTTTTATTGTAAATTTCCTCGTAAAGCGGTATGAGGTCAGGATACTTCTCACGGATATACGTCATTATCCCGCCTTTGAACTGCCCGCGTAAATTCAGGTTTTCAAGCCAGATTAAATCAGCATAATCTTTTACCTCCTCTATTATTGCCTTTACGTCTGTTATTCTGGGGAATATGGGCGAGACGAAGCATACGGTGCGGATACCTGCCTCGTATGTCTGACGCATCGCTTTCAGACGGCGTTCAATGCTTACGGCGTTGTCCATATCTGCGCAGAACTGCTCGTCGAGCGTATTGACAGACCATGACACAGTCACTTTGGGAAAACTCTTCAACAGGTCGAGATCGCGAAGGACAAGATCGGACTTTGTGCATATCATAATCTCGGCATCGCTTCCTCGCAGCTCTTCGAGCAGCCTTCGGGTACGGTGGAATTCTTCTTCATACGGATTGTAACCGTCCGTCACAGACCCTATTACAACACGTTCACCGTCGTATTTATGAGGATTCGTTATCGGCTTCCAGTTTTTTACATCTAAAAACGTACCCCACGGCTCGGTGTGCCCGGTGAACCGTTTCATGAACGATGCGTAGCAATACCTGCAGGCGTGGGGACACCCTACATAAGGGTTGACCGAATATCCTCCCACCGGCAGAGAGGATTTGGTCATTACACTCTTTACATCTATTTCCTTTATTGTATCCATATTCATTGTATTCGTCTGGTAAATTGTTCCGGCAATTCCTGAATCATTCTTTCGTCGCCCATAATCGGCAGCAAATCCTCTTTCATGAACACCGGTATGCCATGAGCCTTTGCCTGTTCTGCAATGCTAAGCACCCATTCGGGGCGCGAATATGACTTTCCTTTTCGGTTTCCGGTCTCTGTGCCTATGACAATCCAGTCAATTCCCTCGAAATCAATCTCGCCGATATCATCGAAGAGAGGTTCAAACGTGACATGGTAGTGTCGTGCTTTGATATTCTTTTTCAAATCATCAATCCTCCTTTTCTCGGAACTGCGCGTAACGGTCACGCCCATCCATACGTTCTCGTCGTCAGAGGAGAAACTGATTTTGTCAGGGCGCTTCGTCAGAAAGATATAGGCGTGCTGGGGATTGCTGCTGATCCGCTCGAAAATTTCTGCGTTCCATTCAGGCTTCCAATCGGAGAAATCGCTCATTCCTGTCATGAGCCACACATGAGGACGGGACGTATCGATGATGCGCAGTTTTCGTTCCATGTATTCAGGCACGGAAAAGTCGTCGGTAATGTGGAAACGGCGGCAGTTGTTACGGGCATAGCAGTAAGGGCATCCTATAGTGCACCCTACCACTATGTTCATGTTTTTTATCAGGGATTTAATGCAGACACTCATAACACAACTGTTTCTCCGTCCTCCGGGATAATCAGCCGGCTCATGTCGGCTTCGTGATGCGTTGCCTCATTGCGCAGAATTGCACGGGTGGTCTGGCAATGGTCGATGGCATCCATGTGTACGGCTATCAGCTTGATATGCGAAGGCAATTCGTCAAGTATCTGCATCACTTCGTTCTCGTCGGGGATGATAGGACCGTCCGTTTTGGAAAATTCGGGAAAGATTGCACCTCCGGAGTTTACCACGATATAGTCAGGATTGAACCGTTCCACGGTGTCTCGGATACATGCTTCCCATCGGCAGTCACCCATTATATAAACGGTCGGGAAGCCCTCGGCTTTTAGCACATAACCTGATACAGGTCCCATCATCTGCCCGATCTGCCCGAAACCATGATGTCCGGTCGTGCGGTAAATGGATATGCCGTCTATTGTTTTTATTTCTTCGATGGGTATCACATTTGTAAATCCGTCGTTTCTGATGGCGTCCGCGTCCTGGGGCTGAACGTAGAAAGGAATTTCTTTGGGCAAATGTGTGGGGACACTCGGCTCGTAATGGTCGATGTGATTGTGGGTCAGGAGCACCATGTCCACGCCTCCGATAATATCCTGAATAGGAATGGTGAGGTGTACCCTCGGTGTTTTATTCACACCGAGGGCCGATATCAAAGTGCCTTTGTCGGCTAAAACGGGGTCAATTAGCATGGTGTGTCCCGCATACCTGATTTTCAAGGTGGCATTGCGCACCAATTGTACTGTAGATGTCTTTTTCATGACTATATGTCTTGTTATTGATTACGGGTGCAAAGTTCGGAAGAATCCGGCGAAACATCTATGCCTGAAAAAACGGTAATTATGCCATTTTGATAAATGAAATTATTATCTTTGCAAAAACGACAAGGATATGGACGAGATAATCAACCCTGATCGACTGGTCAGCGTACCGTTCAACAAGACACGCTGCGGCGTGGATTTTTACATCAATACTGCCATAAACAAGGACATCGGACTTGTGCTGACAGAAAACAAGCGGTTTAAGACAGACTTCTTCAGCTTCTACTTTTTCCGTAAGGCAAACGGATATTTGCTACTGAACTTCCGCAAGATTGAACTGCGCGACGGCATGGTTCTCCTGCTTTCACCCCATCAGCAACAAGAGTGGCATGTAGATGAGACGGCGTTGGATTACACGTTCCTTATATTCCGCGAAGATTTCATGCGTACTTTTATCGCCGACAAGTTCTTCGTTTTTCGCCTTTTGTATTGTTACCAGACAGATACGCCGCCTTACATCAATGCCACACATGACGAAATGAAGGAATATATGCGGCTGCTCGGAAAGATTAAGTATGAGCTGATGAATCCAGTGTCCGATACGTACAATATCATTGTTTCCTTACTATATTATCTTTTGCTGATTATCAATCGTACATACGCTGCCGCCTATTGCTTGCCCGCTGAAATTGCTAAAAACAATTTCGCTTTTCGGTTCAAGGACTTGTTGGAACAGAATATCCGCACCCACCAGCGGGTGCAGGAATATGCAGACATGCTTCATGTCAGTCGCATCACACTCAATAACTCAGTAAAAGCCCAATTCGGAGTATCAGCTACCCATTTGATAAAACAACGTCTGCTTGAGGAACTGAAGAACGAATTGCTATTCTCCAACCGCACTGTCAGTGAAATGGCGGATGATTTCAATTTCTCTGATCCGAGCCATCTCATGCGCTTCTTCAAACAGCAAACAGGCAAAACATTTACTCAGTACATGACGGATTACAATAAAGGCATATACGAATAACTTCTTAATATAGTCGATAGCGGCTATCGAAATATGGTTGTTGATGTTCAGGCGTTTTTGTACTGCATGAACCATTTTACGATTTCTGGATCTTCGTGCGAGCCGAGTAAGAAAGGCTTGTCGGTATCCAGCGTCTTTATCCGTGCCATGTCGTCGGCCGACAGGGTGAAGTCTAATATGTCGAGATTCTGCTTCATGCGTTCCGGTTTCACAGACTTAGGAATAATTATGCACACTGATATTTATCGCGCCCGGACAGGTGTTCGGTGCGGAAGATGACGGCATGCAGTTCCAACCAGATGGCTACCTGCTTATGTTCCATCCCGACCTGCTGCGGAATACACCTCTCGGGCGGATAATGCGTGAATATTCGTTCTTTTCCTACGAGACAAACGAGGCATTGCACCTTAGTGTGGAAGAACGGCAAATCATCATGGATTGCTTCCACAAGATTCAATATGAATTGAACCATCCGATACACCGTCACAGCAAGAACCTCATCACAGACAGCATCAAGACGTTCCTTGATTACTGCACACGTTTCTATGACCGTCAGTTCATCACACGCGACAACCAAAACCGAGACATCCTCGCAAGATTTGAGCGGTTGCTTGACGAATACTTCCATGATGGGGCTGCTAAACGGATAGGCTTGCCCACTGTACAGTATTGTGCAGACAAGCTCTGCCTCTCGCCCAACTATTTCAGTGATTTATTGAAAAAAGAAACAGGTTCAACCGCCCTGCATTTCATTCATGACAAGTCTATTGAAATAGCCAAGACGGAACTTGCATCTACAGACGACACCGTTAATGAAATCGCCTATAATCTCGGTTTTCAGTACCCGCAACATTTTACCCGACTGTTCAAGAAAGAGGTAGGTTACACTCCGAATGAATATAGAGCGCAAGTGTCGTGAGAATTGGATTAGTACAGAATATTAGAACCCAACACCTCTCTTGCGCTTAACTTTCTTCCTTCTGCGAAGTATATCCACCATTTCCTGATTGGCTTCCGCATCAGCAGCGTTATAAGATGAGCCACTGCTTTTTAGCAATCCCCAAGAGCCGTTGAACAACTCGCTTTGTGCCGTGCCGGACGGTGCGCTTGGTGTAGCCGTTTCATATATTCCGGCTGTTATTCCCATACGTTCCCTGCATCTGTTGTGCTGCAAAGCCGCGTCAATCTTGGAATAACTGAAACGCCTGTCCACTTTGGAGCCGTTGAAATGGTAGCCATTCATGGAGAATACAACACCCTGCACCTCGCTGGTCTGCCCCTTATGCTTGAAATGTACTTCCACTCCCTGCCGTTTCAGGTTGGCGATAAGCACGTTCCAGTTGCCGCATCTGCCGACTTCCATTTTGATGATGTCGTAAAGCGCATATTTCGTCCTGTCTGGCTCTTTCAGGCGGTTGCGTTTGACATTGTCCTTTCCGCCAGCCATATGCAAGCCGTATTTCAAGGTCAATTCCTTGCAGATGCGGGTACTGCGCAGACGCTCGTGCCTGTCCGATATGGTATTGCCGTTGTTGTCTATGCGGTTGAAAGCAATATGCACGTGCGGATGCTCCTTGTCGAAATGCTGGGCGATGAAGAACTGCGTATTCTTGATTCCCATCCGTTCCATATATTCAAGCGCGATGCCTGCCATGATACGGTTCGTCAGCCGTAACTCATCCTCTTTGGAAAAACTCAACGCGATATGTCCGACAGGTTTTGTCACCTTATCGTTCATCCGTGACTGGGCATTGAAACTCATGGCGATAGTTTCCAGATTTTCCATAAACAAGCCTTCGCTTGCTACTATCTGCGTATCCTTCTTCTTGTCGATGATGTAATCCACCGCACCCTTGAAGTCGCTTCCTTTTACGATTTTCGCCATCATATCCCTATCTTGGTTATAAGTTCATGAATCCTTGCCACTGCCACCTTGCAGTCCCACCGTTCATCGTGGAAGCCTCCGGCGTTTGCCTTACGCGCAAGCTGGTTGAGATTGTTAGCCATGCCGCAGAGTTGGCGGATGTATCCGGCATGTTCCTCCGACAGCCGTTCTTTCACATGACCGTTACGGAAACATTCCCTCATGTACTCGCTTGGTGATACGCCCGCCTCATGCGATCGTGTCAGCAGGCGGAAGTAGTCGGCTGCCGTCATTTTCACTGCGATACGGTATTTCAGTTTCTCGGTTGCTTCCTTCTTGGGGCGACCTCCCTTGTTGCGTTCCTTGTGTTCCTTTGTCTGTTCCATATTTTATTCCTTTTAATTCGGTTACTGATTCAACTGTATAGACCGACGGGATGCCACCTCCTGCAATTTGGATGGTGGGTGGCAAGCGGTTTCGGTACACCCGAAACACAAACTTGCTACCTCCCAATCCTTAAGGAATGAGTTTCGGGCATCTCCCGTTTTTCTCATTCGGGATGTCATAATCCCAACCCTTTCTTCTTGGGTTTTACGATAGTTCTTGGCGGTGGACTAACGGCTAATTTCTGCCGGATTCCACGCAGGTAATCGTTCAGGTCTTTATGCCCTTTGTAGTTGTCGGAGAAGTCGCGGATGCGTCCGGCGAACTTCCTTTCCAATTCCCGATACGCCTTTCTTCCCGCCTCGTCATTGTCGAGCATGCAGTGGATACGTCCATACCCGTGCAGCACATCTATAGCTTTGGAAACATTGGCGGTCGAATTGAGGATGACGTAATCCTGCCTGTCAAGGTCGGGCAAGTTCGAGCAGTTCCTCTTCCGCAACGTGAGGAATGAAAGATAGTCCATCATGCCCTCGAATACAAGGCATTTCTCTCTCGCTTCTCCCTGTTGCCGAATATGGCTGATGTCTTTGGGTGCGACACAGCCTTTGAAAAAACGGTTACGCACTTCAAATCCTCCCGCCACATTCGGAAAACCGATGGCGAAATAGGGCTTGCCGTTATGGGTGAAGTGGAGCTCTTTACATTGCGCCTTTGCCAAAGCGATGTTTATGCCCCGTTCCTGCAAGTATCGGAGCAATGCCGGATGGGTGAGTTCGCCCACCTCCAAATGTTGGAAACTCGGTTCGGATGCCTGCTGGCGAAAAGAGAAAGATATGGGACGGATGTGTGGTGCCTGTTCCGCTATCTTGCCAAGCAGATAAGGCACATGGTCGGATGCGTACAGTACCCCTGCAAGTGCGATGATGTTACCACCTCTTCCCAGTCCATAATCGAACCACAGGTTGCGGTCGGTGTTCACCTTGAACGAGGCTTCCGTTTCCTGACGGAACGGGGATTTATACCACAGGCAGTTTCCCTGTTGCTTTACGGGCGAATAACCCAAACTTTGCAGATAGTCCGCAATTTTGATTTGTTTTGCTTCTTGGATGTTCATGATATAATTTCTATGGATTTGATGATGACTGTAAAAACGTTGATTTGATGAATGAGATATGTATTGTCCTATACGTTAATGCTTTATATTCTCAACATCTTCTCAACAAACCACTCACAAATAGAGAATCCAACAAACTGATGCTGTTTCCCTCTCAACTTTTCTTTTCGATTGTTGAGAATTTGTTGAGAGTGTATGCTGTTTATTATCAGTATGGTTATATCATTATTCATCAATTCAACAAAAAAAGAATAGTATTACAGGGATTCAAGTTGTTCCCTTGTGACGGTGTAGAAACGACCGACTCTTTTTATCGGCTCATATCGGCACTCCCGATTGTAATTGAATTGGTAAGTGGTATATGTAAGCCCGTTAGAGGCAGGAGTAAGTTTCCAACATTCCTGCAATACCTTTCTGACTTGGTGCTTCTCCACCTTTACCTGCGAATGTACCAGCAAAAGAAGAATGTCGTTGTGGCAGAACGAGAATGTGTCCGTGCCGACACTTTCCATAATGTCAAGGATAAGTTCGCACATCTCTATCTCCAATCGGTTGCGGTTGCTGCGGATAATCTTCTGCAAGGCTTCGGTATGCAGCAAAGAGGGCGCAAACCACATACGGCTTTCCTTTTCGGTGGAAAGTTGTCTGTATTGCAGGTAATACAGAAAGGCAGGTATCTCAGCTTTCAGCTTTTGCAGGAAGTCTGTGTCATCGGATTGCAGACGGTCTATCTTGCGCACCCAATAGCGTGTTTCACCTGCATCAATGATAACAGGCAGATACTCGTTGTTGGAGCATAGCACGAACTTGGCAAAGAACGCTATCTCGTCACGGTCTTTGCCTTTGGCTTCCACCTTGTAGGAAAGTGTGGTGCTGAGGTTCTTCAACCGCTCGCTATCCTCCCTGCGGTTGAGCAATACCTCGTCCACCACGATGAGCAGTTTTCCTGCCCAGTCGGAATTGAACTGGCTGCGGAAGTCCTCGTTGGTATTGAAAGTGACATTGTTTTGAAACACAGCTTTCAGGAAGTTCAGGAATGTACTCTTGCCCGTGTTGCGTTCTTCTGATACCAACAGCAGGATAGGCAGTTTCTGCACGGGTTGCAGGTAGAGCAATTGAAGATAGTCCATGCCCAATTCATACTGTTCACCGAAGATATGGCGCACCAATGACCGGATACAGGGAAACTCGCCTTGTTGCGGACGGTGTCCTATCGGCTCGTAGAGGTTCAGGAACTTGTCCACCACGGGACGGTAGTCCACATGGTCGGGGACGGTGCAGAAGCCGTCGTACTTCGGCACGGTGGCGAGATAGTCCTTGCCGTAGTCCTGCCGCAGTGTTTCGTTGTTCCACACGATGCGCTTCTTCACATAGCCTCCGTTCAGACGGGGCTGGTTCACTAACTTGTAGAGGGTAGTACCCACACGGATAAACTCCTCATTTTCAAAGTTGCCTTGTTTCATTAGCACTTCATTTTTTTGTTTAATCAGTGCAAAACTCGGCAATTAGCGCAGAACGGATTAACAACTCACGCATACCTCACGTAAGATTTTCTTGGATTTGGCTTTATGACATACAACAAAAGCCCGAAGAAATGCCATTCTAATGGATTTTTCTTCGGGTTTGTCGTAATCGTACGTATGAATGGCAATACACCTATTCACATACTCGTATAAATACATTGTTGGCAATGGGAATACGCATAGGTCTCACTACTTCATGTCGTCATATCATTAGAACTTATGCCTGATAATTAGACATATCCCAACCATTTATACCCAGCGAAAAGAAGATATTTGTTTTCTCTTTTCGCAAGTACAGCCTTTTAAATATGGCATTGCGCACCTGTTCCGCACCGAAGCTGTCAATGCGGAAAGCAAGTGCGACTATCATCGGAAAGCTGAACACATCGGCATGATACCCGTTCTCCTGCCGAACATACTTCTGTACCTCGTATTCTTTTAATGCTCCACTGTTATAGATGTTTCTGATGGCAGAACGAAGTGTCGGAGCAATTACTCCGAACAGTTCCACCAATTCCGGCTCGCTCATCCAAATGTTTGAGACATTCTCCGGCATGATGATATTGCCGGATTCATTCACTGTTATGCTGTTTCTTCTCATACTCATGACATCGTTATTCCGTTAAACGTCTTACTCAGTTTGTCGCCGAACATGGTCAGGTCGTTGTCGAGCTTCTGCGTGGTTATCTTTGCGTAGAGTTGGGTCGTGACTATATTCGTATGTCCCAACACACGGCTTACGCTTTCAATGGGCATCCCCTTGCTCAAAGCTAATGTTGCGAAGCCATGACGACTGCAATGAAATGATATTGACTTGGTTATGCCACATTCCCTTATCATCCGTTTCAACGGTTTGCAGATAGACCAATAGTTCAAGCCGGGGAATATACGATTGTCTTTCTGCATCGGTCGGTAGCGTTCGACTATCTGCAAGGGTATATCCAGCAGCTTCACTTGGAAGGCGACTTTTGTCTTGTGGCGTTTGGACAATATCCACTTCTCGCCGTTCACCTCCACGATGTTGTCATTCGTCAGTTCCTGAATGTCCACGAATGACAAGGCGGTGAAACTGGCAAAGATGAAAATGTCACGGATGTATGCGAGCTTGCTGTCTGCAAACTCATGTGTCATGACCGCTTTCAGTTCATCCTCCGTCAGATATTCCCGTTCTTTCACATTGGGGCTGATATGAAACTGGATGAAAGGATTGCGCGGTATCAACCCGTTATAATGCGCTTTCATGACCACGCCTTTCAGCCACATACAGTTTGCCCATATCGAACCGTTCCGCAATCCGGCTTCAGTCGAGAGGTATGCGGCGAACTCCTTGATGAAATCGGGAGTAAGTTCCAACATGGACATATCGCTGCGTCTGTAAAACGACTTGATAAAGGCGGCTACATGGTTTCTTGCCCGTACACGTGCCCGATAGGTAGCCATTACCCTGTCTTTGCCTACCCGTTTCTTGAACACTTCGTTCTCACGGTCGAATGCTTTTAGCAGCGTCTCATACTCGCTGCCGATTCCCTGATAGGCGTTGCGCACCATCTCAGCCGTAACAAATGCCTCGCGGTCTGAAATGCGCTGGTAATGTTTGATGATTTGCGCCTTGATGTTGTCAAGGGCAAGGTTGATGTCTCGTGCCTCGCGGCTCTTGCCTTTCGCCTTGTTTCCTTTCACGTCCCAAAGCGTTTTCGGGATGTTCTGCTTACAACTGAACTGCGCCACAGTCCCGTTGATTGTCACTCGTCCCATGATGGGGACAATACCGTTTTTCTCCTTGCTGCCGTTCACGTAGAACAGAACCTTGAATGTGCTTCTTGCCATACTCGTTTTTTGTTTGCAAAGTTATTACTCAACGAGTTAGACCTTGATATGCCAACCTGTGCCACAAGCTGCCAAATACAACACGGTGTGTTAAAAATCACCATTCGGCGGGTAATGATTTGGAGACCGTTCTTCTTCATAAATCCGCTTTCCTTTACGTTACCTCGATTTTTCGCCTGTCCTCATTTGTCTTCGCAAACGCCTTATTGACAGGCATTACGAAGACATTTGTCCCTTTTTATTCGTCTTTTCCAGAGATTTATCGTATTTTTGTGTTGGCAACAAACTAATACCCATAATACACAGACTGATGAAAACCACCATTTTACTTGGCTTATTATTAACTCTTACAGCTTCATGCAAACACCATTCCAACCCCGTAACTACAGAAGAAAACTTCCACACCCAAGAAGCCAACCGTCTGGTAGCAGAAGCGGGAAACCTATGGTCTCCTTCTTTGGACAGCACTTTCTTCTTTAATAATGACAGTGAACATATCTCTATAAACGACAAGGAAATATGGGCCAAACTGGACAGCGCGTTAGCCATTGCCCCTACCAATATAAAAGTGTATGTGGGAAGAATCAGTTATTTATCAGCGTGCAAAAAGTACCATGAGATTCTGTCTGTACTCCGGCAAGCCGAAAAACAATCCACCCTCAGTGCCGACTTATGGTCAATGAAAGCGATGTTTGAAGATTATTTCGGAGACAGCCTTACCGCCCAAAAAAATTATCGGTCTGCCGATTCCGCCTATGCCATCCTCATAAAAGAATATGCTACAGACAGCCTCAAGTATGCCAGTTTCCGCATTAACCGCGCACTGAACATGGCATTGATGACTGATAATATTGCGGTTCTTAAAGAAGAGGTGGAACTCGCTAAAAAGATATTTCCTGAGACATGGAAAGGACTTGACACGAATGTTTACGGGAAAAACAAAAAAGACTTTTTCGACAAATGCTTTAACGTCCGCAAAAAGTAATCCTGCCTGCTACATTAAGAAAATTACTAAATCATTGCATTTGAAAGAACAGACCTGTAATACCTACTTTCAATACAAAGATTTTTATAGCACAAAGGTGTAACTTTCTCCCCTTTCTGCCGACTAACCTTTGGAATCTTGCTTTATGTTTTGGCTCTAAACTTTATCGGAATTATAAAACTGGAAAAAAATAAAGAAAGAAATCTGGAAGAACAAATAAGGAATGTACTCCAATACAAAAAGTTATTTCATTGGGGCTATATTACAGGATACCCAATTGTTACCATATTCCTCGGTGTATTTTTTTATAATTACCATCAATGGTGGATGGTATTGACCATATCTATCTTGATGCTGATGGCTATTCTGACTGACTATTTCCTCTTCCATTATGTATCTGACAGAATTAAAGAGCTGACACGGGTGAACAAAGAGTTGGCAGAACTGAAAGAGGAGCATAAAGAATAATTTTTCACTCCATTATGAGGGTACTTAACCGGATATTTTATTCCTTTGTACCCTCAACTAGAATAAAAAAGCACTTTATGTTTCAGCTGTATCTGCTGCTTCGTTTAAAAAATTTTGGAAGGATAGTCATAGAACTGGGCATCTTCAGAATAGTCTTCCTTACCATCTTAACGGTGGCTGCCATCATGATATTGTTCTTGGCAGAAAACCGTTTCGTCATTCCTGTGGTATGCGTTCTCTTATTGGCCAGCTATCATAATTATAGAAAAGATAAAGAATTTCTACACACTTTAACGTCCCATCTTCCAGTCTTCCTGATCAAAGAGTATACTTTAATCACATTGCCATTTGCGGGAATGGAAATGATAAAAGGGCGATTTACAGAAGCTATCGGTTTATGGCTGTTCGCCACGTTATTGCCTTTCCTGAAAGAAATTAAGCTGGAACACAAACCTATCCGCTTACCTTTTCTCTACAAAGGAAGTTATGAATATATACGGATGTTCCGCCAATCTTTCTGGATATATGCCCTACTCTTGCTTTTTTCCATAGCAGGAACCGTACACGGAAATATAAAAATAGACAAAGTGTGTGTCGTTCTATGGGGATTGATACAGGCGTCAGGCTATCTGCAACCAATGGACACCGGATATCTTCTTCATTTCAAAAATTTCAAGACTTTATGCCGTTTCCAATCGAAAAGTATCGCATGGAATGTTTTCATCACCTCCATTCCTTTCGGCTTAGCACTTATAGCATCTACCTATGACCAAGATGAAATCCTCTTTTTCTTATCTTATTATATCGCCACCTTGATTTATGCCATTGGCATCAGTATGTTGCGCCATATCATCCCATCCCCCCTATTGCTGTTTATTGTGCAATTAAGTATATTGATGCCTTTTTATTTAGGTTCTCTTTTTGTTCCGTTTCTTTTAATACCCGGCATGGCTCTTACCACATTGTTGAGCTGCCAGACACGCAAACATTTAAAAAGATTACTATGATAGAAGTGAATGATTTACATAAAAAATTCGGTAAAGTCAAAGTATTAAACGGGATTCATTTAGAATATCACCCTGGAAAAATATATGGTTTGGTGGGTGAGAATGGTGCCGGAAAGACTACTTTATTCAACTGCATGACGGGAATCTATAATTATACCGGAAGCATAACCAAAAGCAAAACTTTAAAAGCAGGTTATCTGTCTGCATCCAACTTCTTTTATTCCCAAATCACGGGTCTTGAATACTTGGAATTCTGTATGAAGGCCAAAGGTCTGCCGGCCAGTACACTCACCATTCAACATTTAAATGAAATTTTCCAACTGCCCCTTGACAGGTATGCTGCCGAATATTCTACCGGAATGAAAAAGAAACTGGGATTTATGGCATTATTATTGCAAGAAAATGACGTATTTATTCTTGACGAGCCGTTCAATGGGGTGGACTTGAAGGGGTGTATCCTGATGAAAAGACTCATCCGGCAACTGAAAGCAAAAGAAAAGACGGTGATAATTTCATCACATCTCATTGCCTCGTTAAGGGAAATATGTGATATTATCCACTATCTGAATGAAGGGGTTATCTACAAAGAATACCATGAAGAAACAACAGAAGAGATAGAAGAGGATATATTATGCAACACTAAAAAGATACAGTCCACCTCATACTTTCAGTAAAACACACAGCACTGTCCTTACATGAAAGCTACAAGTTTAACTCCATCCCAATTCTTTTTCACCACTGATATTGCACAGATACCATAAATTCGCGGGGACGAAGTTTTACCCAAGAAGTATAACTCTGCACAGCAGAATAAAGAGTATAACGATATTGTTCCTTATTAAACAGATTCATAGCAGAAGCGGTAAACCTCCATTTTCCGGATTTATGTATCAATGAAACATCTGCAAGCCAAGTATTCAGATGCTGGTCCTTGCTTAAATCATTATAAAAATGCTCTCCGGATAACCGGAAGTCCGTATCATGAAATCCCAAACTGAGAGTCAGCCGTTGAGCTACATCCCACAAAGGGTCTAAACGGGTATCCTTTCCTATTCCGGAACCCCCACAACTGACCGTCGCTTTGTATTCAACCTCAAAAAGTGCAGAAGGGGCCCACACAATTTTAGGTTCGACGCGCAGATAGTCATACCTGTAATTCTGAACGATATTTTCATTCAACTGTTTACCTTCATTGCGTGCTAAAGTCAGTTCCAGAGAAGTCTTCAAATTCCAGTCATATACCCCTTTCGACCCTATGGTATTCAAGGCGTAACTATAAGAGGAATGATTTCTTTCCACAGACGAAAGATAAAAATTACCGTCCTTATAATTACGTTCTGCCATCAGATTATAACGATTGTGGGAATAGGAAGCTGATAAAGTCCAGAAAAATTCCTTGACAGTATTTTTGTATTCCAGATAGCAGGTATAAAGTTGCCGGACGGTTACAGCTACTTTTCCCGTGTGTTTCACCACAGTACGATAATCTTCACGATAATGGAAAGGATAGATATCCTGTATTCCTCCTTCACTCTCGTCCAGGCTGCCTGATAAGGACATTTTCCAACGGGGACTAAACTTATAGCGAAAATAAAGGGAGGGAGCGGCATAAAAACGGGAATAAGATTGCTTTGGAAGACGATTCCACCAGACAGTGGCAGCAGCGGTAAGTAAAAAATCAGTCCTCTCCCATTCTATACGGGGAATAGTATAGAAGGAATAACGAGGAACAGAGTAACTATTCTCCTGTCTCACCGAAGAAAGTTCGCCACGAAAACCACCTGTAAGCTGGTAATTCACTCCATTCTTTTTCCGCATCCCATAAAGGGCGTTATCCGTGTAGGCATTGTCGATGTTCATTTCTTCATATTCCGTAGGGATAGACTCATATGTCTGTCCGGTGACAGTTCGATATGTGTTTTCGTTGATGTTATCAGGCAAATTCAATTCGTCCCTACGGTGGATGCAGGTGGCAATCAGTCTGTTATCGGCAGATGACACGGGCAGGTTGCGGTGAATCACTGTCAGTAAAGCAGGAAGATGGGTGTAACGGATATACGACCGGATTCCCCAGGTGTATTTTTCTTTGGTGTAAAGTTGGTTGAAATAATTCTTCAATTCCCATTGTGAATTCTTTATCTTTTGGAAAATAACATTATCACCCGTTATATCCGAAACTCCTGATTTCCATGTTCCTGCAAACGAAAAATTCTCACGAGTGTACCGACTTGCAGCATTATCTTCATAATTTACTTCACCATTCAGACAATCGGTTTTTAAACGGTCATGCCGGTTGGTAGCCGTATGCACCGTATCTTGTGCAAAATAATAGATTTCCTCACTTCCATATTGCCGGGTTGTGCGGTCATGGATATACCCTAACTGAAATCGTAATTGCTTTTCTTCATCCAATCGGTACAGGCGGTTGGCAGAGGCTGTATGCGTTTCATTGAATAACAGCCTTTTTTGCGACAAGGGCATGGCCGGTTCGGGTAAAGGAAGAAAAATGGGAGGATTGCTGTCCGTCACCCGGTCAAAGCTATTGCCGGATGCCAGTTTCTGTTGGTCGGAAAACAGATTCCGGCCTATATTATTTGCCTTGTAAGTATAGACAGTCTGTCGGTTACGACTCAATTGCAGTACATTGAACGAAGCGTCGTAAAGTGCCTTCTCTCCATAACCTCCCCCTGCCATAACGGTATAAATCCATTGGGAACGGACTTCGGGTTTCAATTTCAAATTCAAGGCAACGTCATCCGTAAAGGTCTTGCCACGCAAGGACTTAATGGGTTGGTGTCCTTCAATGACCTCCGCTGCCTGTACGGCATCCGCTTTCAGATTATTATTAATTTGATTATAACGACCGCCACTCACATCCATACCTTCCACATAGAGATTACTGATCACTTTTCCATTATATTTTATAGTTCCATTCTCTTCCACATTGATGCCGGGAAGTTTTTTCAACACATCACTTACATTCCGATCTTTGGAAGATGTAAAACGGGTGAGGTCATATTTCAAGGTATCCTGCCGTCCCCATACGCGCCCCGGACGAATCTGTACTTCTTTCAGCAAGACAGCTTCCTGCTCCAGTTCGATAGTTAACGGACGACTGATAAGTACCGGTATGGTCTTTTTCCTGTAACCCATATAAAATACCGTTATTGTCCTGTCTTTCAAGGATGAAGAGGAAAGTTGAAAACGTCCGTCAGCATCTGTCAAAGTATAGTTGATGATATTGCCATCCCCTCTCTGTTGCAAAGTGACGGTAGCGGATTCCAAAGGCTGACGGGTAACTTTGTCCGTTACCCGTCCCTTTATCGTGTTTTGTGCGTTTGTGTGAATATGAAGCAAAAAGCTCAACAAAGAGAGAATGATTGCTGTTTTCATCTTGTTATTTTTCAGATAATTCTATCGGATTATAAGGTAACTCAAAGTTTTTCAACGTATTACCTTGTTCATCTTTTACCGTCAATTTTACATTGGGGGCTGTAGAAGTGATAAAGCCTATCGGGTCCTTGGCATAACGCTCATATACCTTATTCAAATCTCTACGACTGATGGATTCAAAACCTTTTCCATTGAAAAGAAGTGGTTTCGGTCCACGGAATTGCTCGATACCTGTACATTCAAATGAATAATGTCGGCGGTCATCCTCAGCCTTTATGATGAGACCTGGCAATCCACAAAGTTTCCAAGGCCCTTCACTTACAGGAATTTCCATCGTGAACCATGCCGTATAACTTCTTCCCCGGAAGTGACCAGTTGCTTTCCGGCAATGATAAGTCAGAATAGTAGCCGTATCGGGTAATAAGGTCCATACCGGTTTTTCATTCTTTTCCTCGCAACGGAAATTACTGGTAGCCAACCGGTCAAGCGTTGTCACCTTTCCCGTAGGATAGTTCTTATAAATCCGATATGTAATACGCCCGTTTCCATAAGCCTTGGCATGTTGCTGCAAGACATCTTGGGACACTTTATTAGCATAGTCGGCGATCAAAGTAGAATCCCGAAGATAAGTAGTGTAACTATAAAATTGCGAACATTTCTTTCCCACTTCCAGCATCATCGTTTCCGAATTGGGCTGACGGTCGGCCTTAGTTGTGTCCTCTACCATCTTCAACTCATACTGGGCACGGAAAACCAATTCATCTATGGGTTCGCTTTTCTTCACATCATCCATAGCGAGAATGGTTATCTGCGCCGTAGCCGGCAATGCCATGATTGCCAAAAATAACAGGTTTGCCAGTTTCTTTTTCATAATCCGAATTGTTTTTAAGTGATGAATTTTATACTGCAAAGCTAGGTCCTTCTCTCCTTCCCGATACCACAAAATTATTACTGAAATATTACGCCGATGAAAAAACAACCCTCGTGTACATTGCATATCTAAGGATAGCCCGTACCTTTGCTTTAACGAAAAAAAGAAAAGATGGAAAAAAGAATAAAAACAGTATGGATACTGACTATCATTACAGCTATACTGATAATAGGCGGTCAAGGCTATTGGCTTCACCACCAATATTGCTATTCAACGAGAACGTTCATGCAGGAACTGCATAAACAAATACTGCAACTGGAAAAAGAAGAAATGAATACACGCTATGACAAACGGACTAACAACCACAAATATACACTGAGCTACAAAATAGAAATGCCGGATTCGGTGAACCAAAACGGCAAAACAACCTGTGTCATTAGTTTTTATAGACAAAAAAGTGAAATTAATAATCTGGATTCATTGATAAAACAGAATGCATTGTTGAATGAGGAAAGTGTTATAGTCCGCGACAGTTTTCGGGTAGAGAACATTTCCAATGAAATTCTATTTGATGCAGCCACACGTTATAGAGCCGAGATGACCCACCCCTTTCGAGCTGAAAATTTTGATTCACTATTACAAGCCAACCAGATAAAACTGACAAATATCAGACTGATGCAGACTGATTCTATCCTGTGGCATGGAAGCTATACCTCTTCCACCCGATTGTTCAAACCTGAAATGTATATTGTTTATCCTTATAATCCTTTACTTAAACAGGCATTGACGGCATCCATACAGATACCTTTCCCCTCCCTTCTCCAACAAATGGCATGGCAGCTGTTGGGTAGCCTGATATTAGTTCTGCTCTTGGTATTCTGCCTTATCTACCAGATCAAGACCATTTTGAAACAACGGAAAATAGACGAAATGAGAAAAAGCTTTGTAAATACCATGATACATGAACTGAAACGCCCCGTACAAACCTTGAAAATGTGTATTGCCTTTCTCAACAACAAGTCCATGCGTACAGACGAAAGAGCAATGGATGAAGTAGTAAAGGATTCCATGTTTGAACTGGACAATCTTTCTGCCTACCTAGCCAAAGTAAGGGATATGACACGGGCTGACTATGAACACACGCCTCTCCACATCCGTACTTTTGATTTACGGGAAACCGTAAATAAATTAATCCGGCTTACCAATATACCTGCCGATAAACAGGTTACGGTTCATCCGCACTATAAAATGGAATCCACTTTGGTCATCGCCGACCCGGTACATATTGCCAACATCATCAGCAACCTGATAGAGAACGCCATCAAGTACTCCGGTAAAGAAGTCCGGATTGATTTATCCTGTATACAGAAAGGGCACACCCTTACTATACAAATAACAGATAACGGAATTGGAATTCCGCCAGCAGAGCAAAGCAAGGTTTTTGATAAGTTTTATCGCGGCAGCCATATACCAGACCGAAATATACCGGGTATCGGACTAGGGCTAAGTTACGTAAAACTTCTCACCGAAGCACACCACGGATACGTATCCTTGACCAGCCAGCCGGGTAAAGGAACGACTTTCAGTATTGTATTACCTCAATAATCATTTCAACAATTCATATAAGATGAAAACAATCAAAATACTTTTCGCAGATGATGATTTAAAATACTCCATGCTCTTAAAACGTTTTTTGGAAGCAGAAGGCTATGAAGTTACTTACGCAGGGAACGGAAACATTGCTTTACAGCAATTTCCCTTAATAAAGCCCGATTTGGTATTGCTTGATATCAATATGCCCGAACTGAACGGCTTTGAGGTAGCGGCAAAAATACGGAAACAAAATCATCAGGTACTTATTTTCTTTCTTTCAGACCGTAGCGATAAAGCCGACCGTCTGAAAGGTTTTGATCTGCAGGCCAATGATTATCTAGCAAAGCCTTTTTATCCCGAAGAGCTGTTGGCACGTATCCGTGAACGGTTTCAATGTGTAGACAACAGAATTGAAACAGAAATCTATACATTCGGGAAAAGTACATTCAACTATACCACCAATGAAATAAGGACAGGAAATAACAAGGTACTGATTACTTCCCGACAGGCTGAGATACTCCGAATATTAGCTAAAAACCTCCATGTTCCCGTAGATCGGGAAATACTGTTGAAACATGTATGGGGAGCTTCATCCTATGCCAATTCGCTGGCATTAAATGTACAAATAACCTATTTACGAAAAGCGTTGCGCAATGACTCCAGTGTGAAGATAGAATCACTGATGAAGAAAGGATATGTGTTACACATAGAAAAAGGATAAGAAAACTCTTTATAGTTTGCCTTTCTGAATGAAATGAAGAATGACGAACTATAAAGAGTTCAAATTGCCGAAAGCACTCTTTTTTATAATGTATAAGTTCCTTCGACCAGCTTGCCCATCGCCCATACGGCACGGATATTCAAATCCTGGTCAAGAATCAAGATATCGGCATCTTTTCCTTTCTGCAAGGAACCTTTACGGTCATATACTCCCATAAATTTCGAAGGAGTTTCGGAAGCCATACGGACAGCATCCTCCAAAGGAATTTCCGCCTTCTGCACCAAGGTACGGATCAAACGGTCCATGGTAGCCACACTGCCTGCCAATGCTGAACGGTCTGCCAGTTTGCACACACCATCCTCTATGATGACACGAGGATCGAAAGCCACGTTACTGTCACTGGCCGCACATGCCAAAGCATCTGTAATGACACAAGCACGTTCTACACCCTTTATCTTATAAACCAACCGTAAAATGGTAGGTGGTACATGAATGCCATCGGCCACCACTTCCACATTCATATCGTCTATCAGATAAATACTCTCTACTGTTCCTTCATATTTATACTCACGACGCTTGTGAAAACCGGGCATTGCATTATAGAAATGCGTGGCCAGCGTATAACCTGAATCCCATGCAGAACGAATGTCTTCATATTCAGCCTGAGTATGGGCCACAGATGCCACAATCCCTTTTCCCGTAATGTATTTTCCGAACTGCATAGCCCCCGGCAATTCGGGAGCTGCATCCCAACGCTTGATACAATTCCATTTCTCTACAATAGGAATATACTCATTAGGGTCCGGATCTTTAATATTCTCAGGCATTTGTCCACCGGCCATCTTGATGTTCAGATAATGACCTTCCAGGTGCAATCCCAATACCGGACTGTCCGGTTCCGCCATCAACTTGGTACAAGTTTCGGCAGCCGCCTCAATCATCGGTACGGTAGAAGAAGACAATGTTGGAAAAATACTGGTAGTACCATGTTTCATGTGAGCATTAATGGCTGTACGGAAAGCCTCTTCCGTACCTTCCATAAAATCACCGCCACCACCACCATGACAATGGATTTCCACACCACCGGGAACAACATACATACCTTTAGCGTCAATCAGCTCGGCTCCGATAACAGCTAAATCACAATTGGTAACTTCTAAAATCTTATTGTCGCGCATAAGGACAGACCCGTCCTTCAACCAGCCCTGTGGGGTAAGAATCTTTGCGTTAATGATTTGGGTCAACATGATACTATGATAAGTTAGGATTTTTAATTGGCATATTACATTTGACAACAAAAATAGCAACTTTTTCATTTTTAGAAGCAGGTTTCCCCAATTATTTTCTAACTTTTTTAAATAAATAAGCCCCGCTTAATAAAATCAAGCGGGGCACAGATAGTGGAAATTGAAACAAATCTTTTTACTTACTTATTAAAACTAGCCTACCTGATTTAAGTCCTTTACCTGTTGCGGTCAGTGTAATTTCTCCCGGTTTATCGGTGCTTTGCACAACAGCAGTCATCATTCCGTTAAACACTTTCATTTGCGGAACATGGAAAAGTTCCAATGAAGTGGGGTCTCCGTTTGCACCGGCACGATAGGTTCCCGCACCTTTTACAGCATACTTGATGAGATGCTGTGCGTCGGGACAAAGGTTACCTTCTTTATCCACCACTCTCACTGTGACAAATGACAAATCCTTGCCATCAGCCTTTATTTCATTGCGATCTGCAACCAATTCTATATGGTCGGGCTTACCTGCCGTATGGATTTCCTTTTCGGCTACAGCATCCCCTTTCTCATTGTATGCAACCACTTTCACGGTTCCCGGCTCATACTTTGTATCCATCCACATCAAACGGTAGCGTTTCTGGCGCTTGAAATCTGCTATGGAAGCAGAATCCGCACTATTTTCAGCCGTTACAGTCAAATCCTTGGTACGCTTACCCTGGCTCTTGCCATTGATAAACACTTCTGCAGACGGATAATTGGTATAGACAAAGATCGGGGTCACTTCTCCTTCACGTCCCGGCCATGTCCAATGAGGAAGGATGTGCAGTGTCTCTTCATCTTTGTTCCAATGGCTGCGGTACAAATAGTAACGGTCTTTGGGCAATCCGGCCAAGTCGATTATACCGAACAAAGAAGAATGGCTGGGCCAGTCAGTATAATAAGGAGTCGGTTCGCCCAGATAATCGAAGCCCGTCCATACGAACTCTCCGATCCCCCATGCGTTATCCTCGTGCCAAATCCAGTCGTCTTCCGGCAAATTGGACCAACCACAATGTTCCACATCGTAAGAAGAAGACTGATGATCGTCATATTTCTTCATAGCCTGACGGACAACGGGGAATTTATAGACACCACGCGAACTTACTGTAGAAGCTGTTTCACTACCTAAAATAATCTGCTGAGGCAACTTCTTATAGTTTTCAGGATATTTATGGGGACGATAATTGAAACCGGCCACATCCATAACGGCAGCCATATTATTGTTTACCACGGCATCGGGCGCATCCATACCTTGTGTTACAGGGCGGGTGGGGTCTTCACGATGGCAAATATCCTGCAACATACGCGAGAGTTTCGGACCGTTACTGCCGCTCCACTGATCAGGTACTTCATTACCTGTACACCACATCACAATACTTGGGTTATTACGATAGTGACGAATCAGATTCGTCAAATCCTTATCCACCCATTCATCAAATACTTTATGATATCCATTGGCCATCTTTGCCGATTTCCATTCGTCAAAGGATTCCGCCATCACCATCATACCCATCTCGTCACAAGCCTCCACCAGTTCGGGAGCCGGCATATTATGAGAAGTACGGATTGCATTACAGCCCATATCTTTCAGAATACGAATCTGACGACGGATAGCGGCATCATTTACAGCACCTCCCAACGGGCCTAAGTCATGATGGTTACATACTCCTTTGAATTTGGTCAATTTTCCATTCAGAAAGAAACCCTTGTCGGGGATAATCTCCAAGGTACGGATACCAAAACGAGTGGTATATTCGTCTTTCAAGGTATTCCCTTCATATACTTTGGATTCAGCCGTATAAAGAACCGGAGTTTCAGGACTCCACAACTCAGGATTGGCTACTGCAAACTCCTGTTCAAACAAAGTATTGTCAAAAACACTTAACTTGTTTTCCCCGGTAGCAACCACTTTGCCGTTTTTATCCTTAATCTGCGTCACAATACGGTAATTATCCTTATTGGCTCCTTCGGGACTAACCAAAGAAGTTTTCAAAGACACTTTTGCATATTTGTCTGTCACCACGGGAGTGGTAGCATACGTCCCCCATGTCGGGATATGCGCATCTTCATTGATTACCAGATGAACATTGCGGTACAAACCGGCCCCCGGATACCAACGTGATGATTCAGGCTCGTTTTCCAAACGGACTGCCAGCTCGTTCTTCTCACCCGGTTTCAGATAAGGGGTCGCATCCACATAAAAGGAATTATAACCGTATGGCCAATAGCCTGCCTCCTGCCCGTTCACATAGACACGGGCATGGCTCATTGCTCCGTCAAATATCAAAGTAGCCTTCTTGCCTTTTTCAAAACCGGGAGCATCAAAGTTCAGGCGATACCATCCGGTTCCTACAAATGGAAGACCTCCGGTACGGCCGGCATGTTCCAAAGCCTCTGTCTGTCCATCCTGAGTGATAGCCATTTCCTGCTTGTCGTTATTGATACTGAACGGACCATAAATCGCCCAATCATGAGGAACGGTGACGTTCTGCCATTTACTGTCATTATAACCGGGATTGGCAAATTCCGCATTATCTTCACGCGTAAATTTCCACCCTTTTTCGAAAGTCTGCTCTGTACGTACCTGCGCTTGCATAAAAGCAAAACAACAAACAGCTCCTAACGCAGCACACAAAAATCGTTTCGTATTCATAGTTATTTCTTATTAGGATTTTCTGTTACTATAAAAGTAATTTCACCTGCCTTGATCAAATCATCATGCGAAATCAAATATTTATTAAGTTTCTTATTGCCCAGTCTGATTTCCTTTATATAATCCCCTTGTCCTTCTTTCTTGATAACCAATTCTTTCTTGCCCCAATAGTTAGGATCAAGCTGAACGGTCACTTTATCAAAAGTAGGAGTAGTCAATGTATATTCGGGCACACCCGGACAATCCGGATAGAATCCCATCATACTGAATATAGCCCATGCAGACATCGTACCCGTATCATCATTGCCAGGAATTCCATCCGGCTTAGTTGTGAAATACTTAGCCAGCAATTCCTTCACCAATTTCTGTGTACGCCATTCTTCACCCTTGAAACGACTGAACAGGTAAGGATAAGCTATATCGGGTTCATTAGCCGGATCATAATTTCCTTCATCGAACACGCTTTGCAGCTTATCGACAAATTTCTTATCACCTCCCATCAGTTTCACCAATCCATTGATATCATGAGGAACAAAGAAAGTGTAATTCCATGCGTTACCTTCGTGGAAACCGGGACTAGGTGCAAAATTCGCTCCTTCTTTCGGGTCAAACGGTTCATAGAACTTACCTTCCTTGGTGATAGGACGCAAAGTTCCGAAATCCTTGCTATAATAATTCTTATACCCCATAGAACGTTTGCGGAACAGTTTCGCATCTTCCTTTTTACCTAGAGCCTCCGCCAAAGTGGACAGCGCATAGTCGGCAACATAATATTCCAAAGCATGAGAAACCGAGTTGTCATACTGGCTTTCCATCGGCACATACCCTTTGGACATATAATCGTCATTATCCGGACGCATCAGATTATCCTTGCCCGGAGTAGTGGCCGACTTATACATTCCCTTATAAGCTTCGTCAATGTCAAAGTCTTGCAATCCCTTCATCCAACTGTCTACCAGAACAGGAATAGAGGGGTCACCTTCCATAGTCAATGTTTCACGACCATATAATTCCCATTTCGGGAACCATCCGTGTTCCTTATACATACCCATCATAGTATGTATCATATCCATCTGACGTTCCGGATAGACCAAAGTCATCAACTGATGGTAGTTACGATAAGTATCCCACAATGAGAATACCGTATAACGGTTACGGTTGGTGGTCAGAATCTTGTCTCCCTCCATTTGTGGATATTGTCCGCTTACGTCCTGCAAAATATTAGGATGAATCATGGTATGATACATAGCGGTATAGAATACTCCCTTTTGTTCTTCCGTGCCACCTTCTACCTTGATACGGGAAAGATCATCGTTCCATCTCTTACGGGCCTCCGCACGCAGTTTGTCGAATGTTGTGCCGAAAGGCTGTTCTTTTTCCAAATTCAGACGAGCATTCTCAATGCTGACAAAAGATACGCCCATACTGACCTCAATCACTTCTTCCGCCGTAGTATCGTAAGTAAACCACACTCCTATATCATCTCCGCTTATTTCTTTTGTATAAGCAGTATAGAGTTTGTATTTACCGGCTGTATCGTCCCATTGCGCCTCCACACCCATCGGACGCATCATTTTCCAATAACCGCGTTTTGCCGGTACTTTGTTGATACGCATTACAAAATAGATGGGAAATACTGCCTGAGGATTGTAACAGAAAGTTCCCAACAACTTGGTACCTTCAATCTCACGGTCGTTTACAAAACGAACGGTAGCACCACTCTCATTGGTCAATCCCTCTCCCAGATTCAACAAGATATTGCTTTGTCCGGCAGGAAAAGTAAAGCGTGCCATACTGGTACGTGGGGTGGCAGTCAGTTCACATTTCACATTGTATTTATCCAGTATATTGGTATAATAACCCGGATTTGCAGTCTCACCTTGATAGAAACTTCCATAATTATGATAATCCACATCCAGTTTGCCGGTGGTAGGCATCAATAACAATGACCCCAATTCCGGACAGCCTACCCCGCTAAGGTTAACGTGCGCAAAACCGGTAAGATATTTATTATTGAATTCGTATGGAGTGGACCACCATTGCTTATCTTTATCCTTATCCCCTTCGGGAACTCCCATCACATTGAAAGGAGTCACCGACATCATTCCATGAGGAGTTAATGCTCCGGGATTTGTCGTACCGTAATTAGTAGTACCCACAAAAGGGTTTACATAATCTACCGGCTCTTTCTGTGCTGCCGCAGAAAAAACTGAGATACAAATCAGAACAGCCGATAACAAAATTTGTTTCTTCATGCTATTTGTTGTTTATATAGGTTCTATTATTTCACTACAATTTCATCTGTAAACAAGAAACCTCCGAATTCACCCGAAGATGCCTGATAACGTATGTAACGTGCTTTGGCATTTCCTTCCCAACCAAAGTTGGTGAAAGTCACCTTGTCATCCTTCACTACTTTGTGTTCCATGCGCTTCAGTTCCGTAAACTCCTTACCATCATTAGAAACGGAAATGATTACTTCTGAAGGCATAAAGACTTCAGGTCCACACACCTGCATAAAGTCTGCTCCAACAGAATGAATTTCTGTTTCTTTTTCCATATCAATGGTCACATCCATTCTTTTTTTGTCTATGAAACCTTGCCAGCGCTTGTCACCATAAGTCCAGCCTCCAATCACCCCATCTACCAAGGCACTATCACCACCGGCCGAATAGCCGGGATAATAAGCGGCATCCGGTCCGTAAGTCACTTTCTTACCTACTGCCAAGTGTTGTATGGGCTGATCCGCTCCCGGACGATTTCCTATCTCATTTTTCAAATCGAAAGGATGGTATCCTTCAGCTTTCAATGCCTCTACCTCTTTCAATGCGCGAGCATGAAAATCATCATAGTTCTTCACAGAAGGATCACTCCAAGCAACTTCCGCCAACGCAAGAATACGAGGATAAATCATCATTTCCGCATGTTCCGGAGTCGGAATATATTCTGTGAATAAATTAGCTTGTACTCCATACACTAACTGGACTTTATCCGCACTCAAAGTATCGGGTACAGGATTAAATGAATAAACTTTGGCCAAAGGCAGATACCCTCCTATTGCTTCCGGCTGGGAATCAGGAGCATCCTGATAAGAATCAAAATAGCAGAACTCACCCGGACTCATAATAGCCATGTGGCCGGAATCAACCGCTTTCATTCCCCCTTCCGTGCCACGCCATGACATGACAGTAGCATTAGGCGCCAAACCACCTTCCAATATTTCATCCCAACCCAATAATTTACGTCCGTGGGCATTCAAAAAGACCTCGATACGATGAATCAGATAACTCTGTAACTCGTTCACATCTTTCAAGCCCTCTTTTTTCATACGTGCCTGACACAGTTTGCAAGTGGGCCATGAGGCTTTACCGGCCTCATCCCCTCCTATATGAATATATTCGGACGGGAAAAGTTCCATCACCTCTGTCAGCACATTTTCCAGAAACTCAAAAGTCTTTTCATTACCGACACAGAAATCGGCTTGTTTGTAAGGTTCGTGTGTACAAGACAACTCGGGATAAGCAGTCAGTACTTCTTCCGAATGTGCAGGCATCTCTATCTCAGGAATAACAGTAATAAAACGTTCCTGAGCGTATGCCACCAGTTCACGGATATCATCTTGAGTATAATAACCTCCGTGAGCATCTTTACTACCTTCTTCTTCATACCGTCGTCCGTTATTCCACCATTCTTTCCATGTAGGAAACTCACGCCATGCCGCAAATTCTGTCAGACGGGGATATTTTTTTATTTCAATACGCCAGCCCGCAGCGTCAGTAAGATGCAGATGCAAACGGTTCAATTTATAATATGCCAAAGCATCCATCTGCTTTTTTATAAATTCCTTGTTGAAAAAATGACGGGAAACATCCATCATAAAGCCACGATAAGCAAAACGGGGCTCGTCTGTAATGACTCCTACCGGCAATCCTTTTTCATCAGCCATTTGCAGCATAGTCTGAACTCCATAGAATAGTCCTGCTCCGGAAGTCGCACGAATAAGTACCTGATCAGGAGTTACCGTCAGAACATACCCCTCGGAAGAGTTTACCTCCGGCAATTGAGCCACTTGCTTCAAGACAATAGTATGTCCCTCTTCTGCCGCTACCGGTTTCAGCTTCATGAAAGAAGCCGCCAAATAATCTTTCAAAATCTTTTTATCTCCTTCGGACGCATCTATATACAATCCTGTTTCCGGATTCAGAGGAAACACTCCCTGTTGCAATTCCACCTTCAATGGTGCAGGAATAACAGAAAGTGTGCGTTGCTCTTCCTTTGTGCAACTTGCAAACAACAAGCCCAATGCAGCTCCTGCCAATATAATCAATTTTCTCATCTTCTATTTTCTTTAATTCTATTAATTTCATTGGTACGAATGCCCGGTTTCAGTTCTCCATTAATAATGTAATGGAATCCGTCCTGAGAAACTATTACAGCTCCGGCACGCGCACCTTGCTCATATTCGCCTAATGTAGTCCATTTATTCGTCTGTGGATGATAGAGCAGCAGATTTCTGTTAAACCGATACCACTCTACAGGATGTGACAAATATTCTTTTCCCGCATAAATACCTTGGAGAGCCTTTAAGAATATATCCTTATCAACTCCTCCGGCACACAATATCATCCCCTCGCCAAAAGAGGTTCCCATTCCACCACCTAAAGAGATCTCATTACCTTCTGCATCACACGGAGTGGCAACCGATGACCATTCTTTCGTTTCCGGAGAATACATATATCCATCTACCGATAAAGAAGCCTGGTGCCCTTCAATAGCCGGGGCAAAGCCACCCCATATATAAAGTTTTCCGTCTTGCGCCACGCAAACAGGTTGTACTCTGGGTTCACCCGGAATATCTGTTTCTTTTTTCCATCCTCCAGACAAATCCAACAGATCAAGCATGTACATGGCCGAGGACGGAATGCCATTTACATTTCCCCCGACAATATATAGTGAATGTCCTACTAATGCACCTGCCATATTATCTATAGTTGCAGGTAAGGATGGTAACGTATCCTTTTTCAAAACGTCTTTTTGCAAAGATAAAAGAAAAACATCAGACAGGCTATGGGTTGCTGTAGCTCCTCCAACACAAATTAACCCTTTTTCAGTAGAAATAGTGACTCCATAAGCTGCTGCCTGAGGCAGTTGGCCTATTTTTTTCCACTCAAAAGCCGTATCATTTGACAAAGAGGTTATATATACATCTGGGTAAAAGACTTTTTTCCCGCCATCGGCCGCCGGTGTATCGGGAAAATTACAACCTCCGGCTATTAATAAATTTCCATCAATCACTCCCGCATATAATGCAGAAACTCCCTTAAGAAAACCAGCATCCTCCGTAGGAAATCCCTGCATTTTCTCAAGAGATATTTCATAAACATCCGGCCGGCTGCTACAAGCAGCCACTACCATCATGCCTATTATCGCATAAATGCCATATATTATTTTCCTGATCATGTTTTCATGGTGAAGTTTACAAATTCTTTACAAGCAGTGTTGCGCAGCTATCTTTTAGGACAAACGCTACGCAACACCAGCACTGATTTTACAATTAATCTACAGTAATTTCATCTACAAACAGAAATGCAGGATTTCCTTTACCTCCATGCCAAGAAGGAATATTGTATTCCGGCTTTGCCAATACTTTCAGATAACGTGCTTTCACAGGTTCAAAGCTCAATACATGTTCATATAATTGGTTTGGATTATCCAAAGTCATTGCAGGATATTCTTCTGAAGCTACTTGCTTGAAATTCTCACCGTCTTCTGAAACAGCGACACTGATGGAACGCGCGTCAAATATCCAGTCACCCTTCTCCACATTTGTAGTAAGTGTCACTTTGCTGAAATCAGCCGGCTGCCCGAAATCAATCACGGCTTCCATATCATTCTTATAAAAAGCAATCCAACGTCCTGTCTTATAATTTCTATTTCCTTTCAAACCATCCACCAAGGTAGAGATACCGGCAAATTCATATTGCTTGTTCACAGGTTGTAGAGCTGTTATTTTCTTTGAAGTCGATTTGCTGAACGCAATGTCTTCTTTCACAATACGACTATTGCCTGTAGGACGGACAGCCATAGCCTTAAACGTACAATTTGTATTGATCTTCACCGGTTCTGTATAAAGCTGTGAAGCGGTAGTGGGATCTGTGCCATCCAATGTATAATATACCGGACAGTTGTCTACAGTAGACAAAGTAACATCCACCGTACCAGTTTCCGCATTAGGCTCAAACCGGGCAGTCACATCAAACACATGCTTGGCATAATTATACTGATATACATCATATATCTTCACCATACGTACCAAACGCTGCAAGAAATCCTGATAATCCTTATGTTCAGGATTTGTCCATTGAATATCTGCCAAAGCGGCCATACGTGGTAATTCCATATATTCCACCTGACTAAATGTAGGAATATACTCAGTCCACAAATTAGCCTGTACACCTTTAATATATTTCTGTTCCTCCGGTGTCAGTGATGCCGGCATAGGTTCATAACTATACACACGTTCTAAAGGTAAGTAACCGCCAATGGCTTCCGGTTCCTGTTCCACATCCTTGCTCTGATAATAGTCAAAATACAAATAAGTATTCGGTGACATAATAACATCATGCTTCTGCTTGGCAGCCTCAATACCGCCACCTTCACCACGCCATGACATGACAGTAGCATTAGGAGCCAACCCACCTTCCAGAATTTCATCCCAGCCAATAATCTGACGTCCGTGGTCATTCAAGAATTTTTCCGCATGATTGATAATGAAGCTCTGTAATTTTTCCTCTGCCGTGTGGTTCTTGTCAGCCTTAATACCTAAAGCTTTGATACGATCCTGGCACTTTGGACATTTTGTCCAACGCACTTTAGGACATTCATCACCACCCACATGAATATATTCTGACGGGAAAATCTGAATAATTTCTCCCAATACATCATCTATGAATTTCAAGGTTTCATCATTTCCTGCACAAAGCACATCTTCCGATACTCCCCAGATTTTCCATACTTCGTACGGACCACCTGTACAGCCTAAGTTAGGATATGCAGTCAATGCCGCTTGCATGTGCCCCGGCAAATCTATTTCAGGAATAACCGTGATATGACGTTCGGCAGCATAAGCTACAATTTCTTTTGCTTCTTCCTGTGTGAAGAAGCCACCATAAGGCTTTCCATCATATTTTCCCGAGTTATGACCGATAACGGTTTCCGTTCTCTTAGAACCCACTTCCGTCAATTCAGGAAGACCTTTGATTTCAATTCTCCAACCTTGATCATCTGTAAGATGCCAATGAAAACGATTCATATTATGTAAAGCCAACATATCTATAAAACGCTTTACCGAATCAACCGGGAAGAAATGACGGGAAACATCCAAATGAGCACCACGGTAAGAGAAACGAGGATAGTCATTGATTTCAACCGCCGGTAAAGCGATATCCACTCCTTGTGCCACCGGAATAGATTTACGCAAAGTCTGGATGCCATAAAATACTCCGGCTTCCGTAGGTCCGGAAATAACCACTTGGTCGCTGGTTACCTTCAACTGGTATCCTTCAGGATTTTTAGCATTTCCACCCAATTGCAGGATTATCCCCTTGCCATCTGTGCCAGCTTGTACAGCCAATGACTTTCCGGTAAGATCTTTGATATAACTTGCCAGAAATTCAGCATTCCTTTGCATCTTTTCATTGCCTTCCGGATACATTATCTTAGTTCCATTTGACAAAATGAACGGAGCAGCCTGATCCATTACCGAAATTTCCTGCGGTAACGGAATTATCTGATAATTTGCTTCTTTTACTTCTGTGTTACAGGATAAAAGCATAAAACCTGCCATTGTCAGCCCTGCAAGGCCCATTAAAGTTTTCATAATAGATATTAATTGATTAGTTAGTATCACTTAATTGCTTGATAGTTATATCAACCTTTTCATTCTTCTTCAGTTTATCTGAAGTAATAATCACTTTCTTTGTCTGTCCCGGCAACAAGTCAAAGAAGTTATCAGTAAATTTCGCACCTTGAACAGGAATCTCTATGAACACATCCCTGGCCAGCTGTCTGGCAGACAGAGTCACTTCATATTTTCCATCCATCGGCTTCACTTTATAGCGGATCTCGGTCTTCGGTAGCTCCTGATCTTTTGCGTGGTTAAAGTAATAAATTTCTTCGGATAAAACCTCACCTTTCTTGTTTTTTAATGTCATTAGAAGAAAAGTATTTTGAGGACTTGTTGTTATACCCGCATAAGGTTCCTTATAATATAAGGTGGAAGCATTGGCCGGAACCTCGCCCTTGATACTCTTTTTAGTCAGAACTTTTCCATTAAAATCCATCACACGCAACAATAAAGTCACCTCTTTATCCGCTTCCAGCTTGTCCGACATAACATAAATATTCAAATCCTCCCCTTCCTTGACAGCATCTACCAATACCGGAGCAAAAGCTCTTTTTGCCTGATAATGCAACGCTTTCCAATTGCCATAATAATCAATGCTCGACCAGGAAACGACCGGCCAGCTGTCATTCAGCTGCCAATATAAAGTCCCCATACAATAGGGACGGTTACGACGATGGGCTTCCAAACCCTGGCGCACTCCTACCCCCTGCAAAACCAAACCCATATAAACCAACTGATCGAAATCTTCAGGTACTTTATAATACAGTCCCATAGTCTTCTTGATGAGGAAATTACCGATAGTGGCTTTTTGATGAGCATTCATCACCTCCGATTCCAATGCATAATCTTCCGGTGAGGCAAAAGTAGCAATCGTCTTCATTTCAGGAAATGCCTGAAAACCAAACTCACTCATAAAACGCGGAATTTCCGTATCCAGACTTTCAAACGGTTTCTGACCATACCAGATACCCCAATTATGGCTGTCGGCAATCTTCCAGCTTTCGGGACGTCCCCAATTGGCCTCGTACGGAGAACCATGCATATAGAAACGGTCCGGATCAAGTTCAGCTACTTTACGAGGCAACAACTCACGGAAAAGTTTGTCATAACCCTGCTTCATTCCTTCCATAATACCGGGATCAGTGTATTTCTTATCCCATCCCCAGTAACGCATACCTTCATAAATTTCATTATTTCCACACCACATAGCCAGACTGGCATGGTTCCGTAAACGCTTGATATTATATTCCGCCTCGGCCTCTACCCGTTTCATAAAAGCAGGATCGGACGGATAAGTAGTGCAGGCAAAAATAAAATCCTGCCAAACTAAAATTCCATTCTCATCCGCCGCCTGGTAAAAAGCATCATCCTCATAAATCCCTCCACCCCATACACGAATCATATTCATATTGGCATCTTTCACATCCTTGAACAACTGGCGGTAACGTTCTTCAGTAATGTTAGGCAGCAAAGCATCATCCGGAATAAAATTCGCGCCTTTGGCAAACATCGGTTCACCATTGACTACAAAATAGAAGGATTCTCCCTGATCGTCTTTTTCTTTCACCACCTTTATTGTACGGAGTCCGATACGCTCTTTTTGAGAAGCTATCACTTTACCATCCACCTTTATTACGGCTTCAAAGTCATACAATGCAGGTTCCCCCCAACCATTAGGCATCCATAAATGAGGCTGCCGTATCTCTATGGGAAGAAGAATATGGTTTGTTCCTGGCTGCAATGTCACCTCTTTCTGTTCGGTTACCTTTTCACCCTCCTTATAAGAATAAGCAACGGTTACTTCCGCTTTCTGAGGAGTTGCAGAAACACTGTTTACAGTCAGGAGGTTTTCAACTTTCGCCAGATCTTTTGTTACCGAAGCCTGACGTACATAGTAATCATCAATGCGTGCCACATCATAAAAAGTCAGTGTCACAGGCCGCCAGATACCACTGGTTACCAAGCGGATTCCCCAATCCCAGCCATAACTGTAAGGCGCTTTACGGCTATAGATACTGACCCGCTTATCACTATGGTCATTATCAGCAGGATAATCAAAGCCATTGGTTTCCCATTGGGGCAACGTTTGCTTGACAGGTGAATGAAACAGAATCTGCAAATGGTTTTCTCCCTTCCGCAACACCTCTTTTACCGGAAGAGTATAGCCGACAAACATATTGTCCGTACGTTCCAACAAAGAGCCGTTCAGGTAAATATCCGCATACGTATCCAATCCTTCCAAAATCAACAAGGCAGCATCCCGCGAGAGTTGCTCATCTGTCACATTAAAAGTAGTTTTATAGACCCAGTCCTCATTCTCCACCCACTGCACTTTTTGCTCATTCATCCCATAAAATGGATTGGGCAGTTTATTATGAGAAATCAAATCCTGATGTACCGTTCCGGGCACCGTAGCCGGCAACCATTCATTCCGGCCGACCTGGGCGAACTCCCATCCCTTATCAAGACTCAGACTCTCTGACTTCTTATACTCCTTTGCACTGAGCATCATCGGAAAGCATCCTAACATCATCAAAACTTTTAATGTTTTCTTCATCTTACCTATCTTTATTAATTTATATACTATTCAGCCCGGAATGTGGAAGCAGGCAAACCGGCGCCATTTACCAGATTGGCACGGGTAAATGGCTGCCATCCGTAACGAACCGTTTCCGGCTCTTTCACCTTATCACTCCATACTTTTATTTTACCGTTTTCAACAACAGCCTGTGCCGGATAAAATAATCCATCATCACCTGCCACTTCGAATGTACGAACCGGTTTCCCATCCGAAGTGGACAACTTCTCCGCATAATCAAAAGAAATATAAGCCGCACCTCCACTAAATACGACTGATTTATAAAGCGGTCCCGAAGGAATGACATTTTTATATCCGTATGTTTTATTCAAAGCCCATGCAGCCAACCGTTCACCGACTTCTCTTTTCTGTTTGGGGTGTACGTCCAATGAGTCTCCCCTATCTGAACTGACAGCCATACCGGTATGAGGAATCTCCGCCATCAAACGACGCTGGCTATCACGGAACCAAGTCCATGACGGACGGTCTATACTGGACAATTGGACAAAATAGAATGGAAGTTCCGCATCCCCCCAATTCTTGCGCCAACTTTCCACCAACAATCTGAACAACTTTTCATGAGTCTCCCGATTATGGGCATTAGACTCACCCTGATACCAAATAAAGCCTTTGACCGGAAACTGTTCCAAAGGACGGATACCCGATTCATACAAATAACAAGGCTCATAAGGATGGCGTTGCAATTTATTGAAAGACTTCTTTACATTCAAGGCAGCACGCCCACGCACCCAGTCTTGGATAAAATCATTCTGCATCCAATTACGTAAAATAGCCGGAAAACGATATTCCAATGTACTACGGTCTATCCATGCTTCAGTAGGAGATCCGCCAATGGCATTGCAAATCAGTCCTACAGGGACTTGCAAACTATCCTGCAATTTCTTTCCGAAATAGTAAGCCACCGCCGAAAAATTACCGGCTGTTTCAGGCGAACAAACTGTCCACCGTGTATCCTTATAATATTGCAGATGATTCAATGAATCGAGTACCGAAGCATCCCACTCCACCGCATCCGTACGCCAACGGGCTTTCATATCATAAAAACGGATATTGCTATTTGCAGCTTGAGGAACATCTTGTGCGGCAGTCGCACTCCAATTCAGATAAAACTCCATATTCGATTGTCCGGAACAGAGCCACACTTCTCCCGCCAACACATTTTCATAGACCAGTTTCCGTTTTTCTGTAGAAACAGTCAGTGTATATGGACCGCCCGCCTTCAATGGCCGGACATCCACCGCCCACTTTCCATCTGCTCCCGTCACAGCCTGAAGTTGCTGCCTGTCTATGGAAACAGTTACTTTCTCACCGGCATCCGCTTTTCCCTGAATAGTCAGCAGACGTCCATGCTGCAATACCATATTGTCCGTATAAATTTCCGGCATTTGCAAACCGCCAAAATCACCGGTTATGCCTTCATACACCGTTTTTGCCAAGACAGCCGCACCTTCCTTATCGGGATGGACAGCATCGGGCAACATAAAAGGATATGGATATAAAGGTGCATGAAAATCTATCAACTGTACTTGTGCGTATTTCGCTATCGTTTCTATAGCCAGCTGAATCTCATCATGCCAGTCGCGTGTGCCGGACTCAAACCGCGGATGGCGGTCGGCAATCGGAGTCAGACGGGCAATCAAAATACGACATTCAGGATTCGCCACTCTGAACGAATCAATCAGTGCACGATAATCCGCTATAAAAAAATCACGGTAATTGGGCCAATCACGCGGATCTGTATCATTCACTCCTAAATGAATAACCACTACATCACCAGCAAAAGCCAATGCATCCTTAAACTCTTTCTGTTGCATAAAAGGCCGGTGTCCCTTGTTCAGCAACGTAGCTCCCGGCTTTCCAAAACGCTCCACCGTATACCCTTCACCCAGCATTTGCTGTAACCGGGCAGGATAGGACTCCTTATCAGGATCGGATACACCTATGCCATAGGTAATGCTATTACCTACACAAGCAACCTTCACCCGCTTCCGTGCAAATGAAACGGTACAAAGAAACAAACATAAAATCAGTATTAATGTCTTCTTCATTTTTGGTCAACATAAGGTTTTACAATATCACGCCACAGCAAGTATCCCTTTCCTAATAAATGTAATCCGTCATTAGTATATACTGGATTCATCTTGCCTGTCTCTTTCTCCACAAAATGACTATACAAATCAATATAGGCAGCTCCTTCCTTTACCGCCAATGGTTCCAACAAATCATTAATTTGTTTTACCATCTGCCAGCGTGATGTATGCCCGTTAAACATACCGTAACAATCATTCACCGGCAATACACTTTGCAAATATAATTTTGTTTTTGGAGATTCTTGCTTTATTTTCCGAACAATCATACTTATTTCTGAAATAATTTTATCCGCAGACGTTCCCCGAGAAACATCATTGATACCGATCAATAAAAAAATCTTTGCCGGTTTTCCCTTTACAATCGGATCCAAACGGTCATATACCCCCATACAGATATCTCCACTGATACCCCTGTTCTTCACATTCTTATTTTGGAACAACTCAGCCCACTCGCAACCGTTGGTAATACTGTTCCCTAAAAAAATAATATCTTTTGAAGTAACCGGAAGTTCTTCAAACAAAGTCGCTCTCTGCTCATAAAAAGTAGAATACTTGCGTTCCTGAGCAAACTGGGGTAACGCTAATAATAATCCCAATAACAATAAGACAATACGTTTCATTTTATTTTTGTTTATCTGGTGAATAAATCAATCCTTCTACCGCCCTTTCTCCGTCAGGAGTCACAAAGACAGTGGTAAACATCCATTTCACAAGACGCGTCTCAGCCATCTTAAACTTACCGATAGGTAACTTTAAGAAAACTTTGTTCCAACCTTTATTTAAATGCACCGCCAATGGAGATCTTCCTACGCAATTTTCATTTCCCAAAGGTACTTCATAACTTTTCACCTTATGCGTAGCAGTCCATACAGGAGGTAATATTTCGCAACCATTAATCCAGATGCGGCTTCCCTTATAATCCCATTTGCCAGGCAATGGCGCCAGATCCATTTCCGAACGACTGTAATTCTGGAATTCCACCCACAGTCCCACCTCCTGATCCTTGGGCGAATACACCCAAGTATATGCATAAGCCGTGTGGTTTTCCTTAGGATCAGCATAAAAAGCAGGAACCATATCCCCCCAGACATGACGCAAATAAATACCTGCCCCCATTGCCTGACGTACACCATACGTATTCCCGTTATAATGATAGATATCCTTTAATTCCTGTTCAGGCGGGAACACCTTATCCATATCGCCCCCATTAGGAAAAGCATCCGTAATATTCCATTTTACATTAGTCTGTTTTACATAGGCGAAAGGATATCCTTTAAACGTATGCTCCTTATGCCACAACATACGCTTTTCAAAATCAGCGAATTCTTTAAATGCTTCCGTGTCTTCGGGGGGAAGTATCGTACCCAGTCCGTCAAAATATTCCGTACCTCCCCCTCTCCAGGCACGCTCGGCAATAGCAAGCATATTGGGGTACAAGCCATTTTCAATAACCAGATTCCACTCATTGTCAATCAAACGATCGTGCCACAAAGCCAATATAGTTCCCGCAATGTCCTCACTGCCTTCTGCCTGATCATAAATACGGCTGTTATACAAAGCTACAATATCACCGAAAACATCAAAATGATTCAGATAATGAAATTTGGAATCGATAGCAGGAATACCCGGTTGCGCCTTTCCACGGTAACTCCACAAATGTGTCATGTCTATTTCCCCCGGTTTATAGTGCCAGCCCGGATTCCAGGATATTACTTTTTTCCCTTTTGAGCGTACATACGCCACCATTTCGGGTACAAAATGCGGATTGGTAAACTCCACCTCATCTGTACCTATATGTAAATAAGGCACATCAAATGTCTCACACACCTCATCCAGTAACAGTTTCAATATTTTCATCCCTTCCGGACTTTGCATATCATGGCGGAAAGCACGCACAAAGGCAGCACTATGCCCTGGCATATCTATCTCAGGAATCAACAACACCTGATGTTTCTTACAAAAATCCACCAAATCGCGTGCCTCTTCCAGCGTATAATATTTACCCGGCATACGGATAGTATTCACACTATCATTCAGCATAGGAAAAATTTTACTTTCCAATCTCCATGCCTGGTTTTCCGTAAGATGCCAATGAAATACATTAATCTTAAACCGGGATAAAATCTCTATCTCTCTTTTCAATTCTTCCATTGAAATATAACTGCGTCCCACATCCTGCATAAATCCGCGTATCCTGAATGCCGGCCAGTCTACAATCTCACATCCGGCAACAGAGCTTCTTTTCCCTTTTTTCTGCTCCAATTGCCGAAGTGTCTGCATAGCCCAATACACACCCTGTTCTGTTACAGCCTCTATCTTTATTCGCTTGTTTGAAACAGAAAGACGATAGGCTTCATCCCGGTTTAACCTAGCTTCATCAATAGACGGAACCAGTTCCACTTCAATCACCGATGATGAGTGTTCAACAATCTCACCACCCGCATTCATGATAAAAACTTCCCACTCCGGCCTTAATACCGGAGTAGAAAGTTTCACCTTTCCCATAGTAAAGTTCTTCCCCGTATCCTTACACAACTGAGGTTTAGGAAGTAATGAGATACTGGTTTGTGCTATGGTTATAGCACAAACCAGTATCATACCAATAAAACTAGAAAACCAGCGTTTCATTATTTATTTGGTCTTTACAATATCTTTCAATTTTATCGCTTGGAAAGTCATGTGGGCCACACTGCTTTCATATAAAATCCCTACTGTTTCCTTGTCAATCATAGTTAAGCAGCTATATCCCCAACCCCAACCGGCATCCAACAACAATTGATTCTCGGGCAACCAAGTCACCCCGCCATCCAGACTTGCTTTGATGGTAATGCTATGACGGTTTTTGGTATCATTCGGATTAGAGAACAAAAGAATGTCTTTACCTAATACATTCTCTTTAGCTTTAACACTAATCAAACTGGCCATACAAACCGGTTCCTGTAAGGCTGTACGTGAAGATTCATGTTCTTTCCACGTTTTACCTAAATCTGTAGTTGTAGAAACGGCACGACTGCCGCCACGATTATCACGCATATTCAGCATCAGCACTCCCGGTTCCACTTCCACTACCTGAGATTCAGTAGTATTAGTGCGTGCCAATGTGCTGATATTCCATGTCTTTCCATGATCCTTACTGTATATAACACCGGCATTAGGAATACGATCACTGCCAATATACTGGCTGGCAAAGACCAATGTTCCATCTTCCATAGAAATACCTCTACCGGGACCTTGCAGCAAGAAATACCATGACGGATCTTTCACCTGTTCTGTTATATTCATAGGCTCCGACCAGTTTTTACCATCATCATCACTTTTCACCATCATTAATTGCGCTGTATGATTACGGTCCATACCTGTTTGTGAATTCCACCACGCACGACCATTCCCCATACCATGTGTCCAGGCAGCGACAATCCAGATAGTTCCTGTCTTTTTATCAACTAAAATGGCAGGATCACCTACTCCATTCTGTGCTTTAGGCAGACCATCATATTCACCAAATGCCATCGGAATGCGCATTTTCTCCCAAGTCTGCCCTCCGTCCGTACTTCTGCTCAGACCTATTTCCACATACTCCTGTAAATCCGCACTATTATTATAGCGTACATCATATACCCCCAACAAGGTTCCTTTATTTGAAGTGACCAACCCGGGAATACGATAGGCAGCAGCCCCGTCATCACCGGCATGGCGCACGCCTACCCCCATATAATGGGTATCCGCCTTACGAACTATCTTCAAAGGAGCAATCTGTCCGTCAATCTTAGCTTCCACCACTTTTGCCGACACTTTAGACAAGATAGAAGCAATAGGCTTCATTTGCAGGCTAATCCAAAAATAATTCACTCCCGGAAACAATTTTTGGTCAGCTTTCAATATAACCTCGCGCTTCGGGGCCTTTACTTCCGACTTCAAAACGGAATAAGAAGTATTGGCAGCCAATGTTTTTCCCGGAGTATTATTAGATATATAATCTACCGGAGCAAAATAAGTCTTTCCTCTCCTCTCCACGCTTTCAGTTCCACCATAATAAAGTTTCACAGATTCAATTTCATTTAAATTCACGTCTTTGCCGAAGTCCAACTTCACTTCATTCAGCATCTGACTTTGAGCAGCCTCTATACGTAAATGAAACAACTCATTATCCTGCCTTTCAATCAACACAGGAATCCGGGTTTCGCGGACAGCAACCGTATCTGCCGCCGCACTTAACTTGAAGGGTGCTAATATAAAAACAACAATTAGCAGTAATAAGCTAGGGTTTCTCATAATATTTATAATTTTACGGGTGTAAAAATAAAAGTTTTTATTGAAATTAGAAAATAAAAAGACGGTTTCTTTATTAATTTCATAAAGAATACCGTCTTTTTATGCAATTAAGGATACTTATCAGACAAAAATTTAATAACCAACCGTCTGTTTCAACAATGGATTATTAGTAAGAGCTCCTTGGTTGATAGGCCAAAGCAGACGGGCAGACTCCGCCGGAGTATAGTCAAGTACGTACGAATCGCCAAAACGCCGCAAGTCATACCATCGTTTTCCTTCCAGCATAAATTCAAACAAACGTTCCTGCAGAACAGCATCCGCCGGATACTTATCAATTTCCTGATTGGGGAATCCCACTGTTGAAGCATCATACGCATCACCAAACGCACGCTGACGCACCCGGTTTATCTCTGTAGCCGGATCCTCACCCAAAAGCACTTTCGCCTCAGCCAGCATCAATAGCAAATCCGAATATCTATAAATAGGATAATCATCACATCTCACCCGTGTACTTCCATTCATAACTCCCCAATACTTATGCGGATACAGCCCCACCAATTCCAACTCGCCATTTTCCACCTTATTATATACATCTTTCAATGTAACGTCACGACGAGTGTCTCCCGGCAGAAATTTCTTGAAGTTTTCCAATTTCACCATCAGGCGCATGATACCGAAATTATTCTCGACAGACGTATTTATCAAAGTACCATCCGCATTATAGAATTTCCCTAAATAATCCGCCTGCGGAAACAAATCATTATTTCCATTCCACAGGTTGTATTCAAACAACTCATTATGAATGGTAAAGATAATCTCTTTATTACCTTTATTATCATAAGCAAACACTCCCTGGTAAGTATCCATCAAGTCCAGATTGCTACGGCTGATATTATTCTGTATGTCAACCAACGCATTCTTTGCTGTCCGGGCATCTCCTTCTCCCCCGTCACGATGGGCACTCCACAAATATACATCCGCTTTCAGCATCAATGTGGCAGCCTTTGACCACAGCGATTTTTTTTCCTTTATGGTATAATCAGGCCCAAAATAACTTAATGAAGATTCTATATCTTTTTTTACCTGCTCAAAAATTTCGGCAGCCGGAGTCGCCGCTTTTGCCAATTTACCCACTTCAAAACCCAAGCTGGGCTCTTCCGTAAACACGGCATCTCCCCATGAACGGTATAACTGATACATATAGTAGGCACGCAATCCATACACCTGTCCTAAATAATAGTTCTTAGCACTTTCAGTCAGAACATCCGCATGGAGGGTCCTGCTGATAAACAAATTCATCTGATTGATATTCTGATACAAATCACCAAATCCGCTGATTCCGGGATTCTCCGCATTCAATGTATTATAAGGAAAACGTTCCATCCCCTGGGTGGCTTCTCCACCAAAAGGAGTTCCCCCAAAGACATCACTTCTTGCCTCACCCAACAAAAACATATTCCACGAATGGCTTCTGAAGCGACTATGCAGTCCAAAAACAAATGAATCAAACTGTTCCGGAGTTTTCCAGTAATTCAAGTCAGTGATATCGCTCACCGGGTCCATATCCAACGAAGTACATCCACCGGCCAACATAGCCGATGCGGCAAAAGCCAATATTACCTTTTTTATGTTCATACTTTCTCTTTTTTACATATTAAAATGACAATTGTAAACCAAACAAAACGGTTCTTGGTGTAGGATAACGTCCATTGTCTATACCACCACGACCATTTGCCTGAATATCCATAACCGGTTCCGGAGAGGTTCCGTCATATCCGGTAATATAGAATAAATTCTGTCCCGTAACATACACGGACGCATCGGTCAAGAACACCTTATTTATAAGATTCTTCGGGAATTTATAACTCAAGGTTACCTCACGCAGACACAAATAATCCCCCTTTTCATAGAAAGTAGAGTTATTATTGTTCAGATTCGTTGTACCATTATTGGAACGGGTAATGTTCTTTTTCGCATTCTGGTCAGCCCAATAAAATTTAGGAATACTAGTTTCCGTATTGTTTTCAGACCACGAATTTCTGACATCCGTAATCAAATTGAACGACCCGTTATACTGCCCCAAGATTCTTGCTTTCAAATCATTGTAAATGGTATGACCTACCGCATAGTCAAAACGACCATACAAAGACCAGTTTTTATAATTCAGCGTGGTAGAGAAACCACCTGTCCATTTCGGATAGATATTACCCACCACCTGACGGTCGTATGAGTTTATTATGTTATCACCATTTTTGTCATCCCACAATACATCTCCAGGCTCAATAGGCTTCCATCCCGGCTTTCCTGCATATTCGGCAGCTTTATTCGGCCCATACAGGTTGGCAACTTCATCCACAAAATCACCGGCATGATTTCTCACATCATCCCAGTCACGCAAGATACGCACTTGTTTATAAGCAATGATATCACCCAAGCTTTTTCCTTCCTGAATACCGCCTACCCAAACCAATGAGTTGGATTTTGGATCCCATATCTGCTCACCCCCCTGACGGTTGTTCACATTCCCATTAAAAGGCAGCTTCTTCACCATATTCTTCACAAACGAAGTATTAGCGGTGACATCCCATGACCAGTCCTTCTTTGTCAGCAGATTCACCTTGGCTTCCAGTTCGAAACCACGGTTACTGATAGTACCTAGATTCGTTTTGAACGAAGGGAATCCCGTATATTCCGGCAAATTCACATCAGTCAGCAAATCGGAAGTCGTACGGTTATAATAGTCCATAATCATGTGAACCCGATTATTGAAAAAGCCCAGATCAAGACCCAGTTCAAACGTATGACTCTTTTCCCAACGCAATTTACTATTAACCACTCCGGTATTCAAATAACCCAGATTACCATTATAAGCACCCACCGAACCGTATTTACCATATACATCAAAGTTACCAATACCATTTACATTCCCGTTCAACCCATAGCTGATACGCGGTTTAATCAAGGATACTACTTCCGCAAACTTTGAATCTTTAAAGAAAGCTTCCTCATGCACATTCCAACCGGCGGATATACCCGGAAAGAATCCCCAACGATTGTCAGATAGTTTAGAGATACCGTCATAACGGGCTACCACCGACACCATATAACGATAATTATAATCATAATTAACACGGGCAAAACCGGAAAGAATACGATAACCGGTCTTGATGGAAGTAGTATAAGTACGATTAGTACCCGCATTCAAAGTAGGTATATCATCTGTAGGAGCACCGGAGACACGCGCCTCCAAGTTCTGATACTGATAATCAAAATACTCGCCACCTAGCATAGCATTGATATTATGTCCGCTAAAACCTTTTTTATATTCCAAAGTCAATGCATGTTGTTGTTGAAATACTTTTGTATTTGTTTGCGAAGCATTACGATTGGTGTTAGGAGCCTGACCTATCTGCTGATACTTCTTTTCGAACAATTCAAACTGATAATCGGTATAATACATAGAGCTGTTTCCGTTCAGAAACAATTGCTGCGGAATAATTTCTAAAGCAAAACCAATATTAAACGAAGTCTTACGGTTCGTCGTAGAACGAGTCAGCTTATCTTTCCAATAATAAGGATTACCATCCTGATTACTCCATCCGGCAGCAGGACTTCCATCCTCATTCCACGGGTTCCAAGTGGGAAACATACTCATAGTACGATAGAACAACTCATACTCTCCCGTTTCTCCATTCCAAGGGCTTTTCAGATCGTAAGTCCATAAATCGGGCATCTTAGACCATGAAAAACTACCACCGGCATTCACTGTCAAAACGGGCAACAACTTGTATGAACCGTTGATAGTCCCGTTCACACGCTGATAATTGGTGGAAATAATCTGACCATCTTCTGAATAGTATCCCAAAGATGAAGAAAATGTTCCTTTGTCATTACCTCCCGACAGATTCAAATAATGATCTTGGGTAAACGCGGCATTACGGAAAGTCAGGTCATGCAGTTCACCGGCATGATTTCTAAAAATCAAAGTTTTATCAGGATCTGTAGGGTCCGCCATAAATTGCCATCCTTCATTCAATAAATGCTTGTTGGCCTCTGTCATGAAAGCCAGATCCACTCCGGAGTTAACTCCAAAACCTTTCTGGTTCTCCATACTTGTACCGCCATTGGTACGCTGCCATCCCAAACGTTGATAATACAAATAGTCACCGGCATCCAGATATTTATATCCTTCACGCGCAAAGTTCACACCGCCTTTGAACTTGTAAGTAATCTGTGTTCTGCCTTCCACCCCTTTCTTGGTTGTCACCAGAATCACACCATTATTGGCACGGGCACCATAAATAGCTGTGGAAGCCGCATCTTTCAACACCTGTATGGATTCAATATCCGAAGGATTGATATCATCCATAGAACGCACAAGGCCATCCACCACGACCAACGGACCTTCCAGATTCTTGTTTATGGAAGCACCACCACGCAATACGATATTGGGCGAACTACCCGGTTTACCCGAAGTATTTGTCACACGCAGCCCACTGACAGTCCCCTGCAAGGATTGGGCCGCATTACTCATAGCCGCATTCTGCAACACTTTATCGTCCAACTTCGAAATAGAGTTCGTCATCAACGAACGTTTCTGACTCATTCCATAACCGGTCACCACGACCTCATCCAGCATTTCAGCATCTTCTTTTAAAACAACCTTGTAGGTGTTTGACGCCCCCACTACAATTTGCTGTGTTTTGTAGCCTATATAACTTACCTCCAGTTTCGCCCCCACAGGCACTTGGATAGTAAAGTTACCATCGACATCAGTTATTGTACCATTTGTTGTCCCTATCTCCAGGACACTCGCTCCGATAATGGGTTCACCGGTGGCATCTACCACCACCCCCGTTACTGCTTTTGTTTGCGCCATCATGTTTATTGCAAAACAGAGGCATACGATAAAAAAGAGAGCTTTCTTCATGAATCTCAGATTTGGTTGATAAATTAATGTTTAAATAAAAAAGTTTAATTAAGCGTTAGTTTTAAAACACCTCAAAAAGAAAATAATTTTAAAATCAACAGCGAATATATGCACGTATATTTAGTATATACAAGAAATAAAAGGAACTATATCCTTTATTAGTGTTTGTTTTTTAGAATAAACTAAATATTAAGGCATATTTTAAAAAGTTACATAAGGGAATAACTCAAAAAAGAAAAAAAAGTTCATACGGAGAAGATATAACAAGAAAAACCTCCTTGCAATTCTTTGCAAAGAGGTTACTGAATTGTACACCCGATGAGAATCGAACTCATATCGTCGGAACCGGAATCCGGTATTCTATCCATTGAACTACGGGTGCGTCTGAAACTTGGACGTGCAAAAGTACAAAATATATTGTCTTTCTCCTAATAATTTGAGATATTTATCTATCAAAATAATATTTTGCACATTAATTTAAGAACAAAACAATCAATTTGATTATATTTTTGCCTAAATATATAACAATATCACAAATAATTTCTATATTTGCAAGCAATTAAAACAATTAGATCTATTTTACAATGAGTTACCTAATTAAACCAGCTAACTATAAAGCCTTGCTTGATTTAAAACAAACAGAGTTAGGCATTAAGCAAATAAAAGAGTTCTTTCAACAGAACTTGTCGTCAGAATTACGTCTGCGCCGTGTCACCGCCCCGCTATTTGTATTGAAGGGAATGGGTATCAATGATGACTTGAGCGGAACCGAACGGCCGGTATCTTTCCCTATTAAAGACTTGGGAGACGCACAGGCCGAAGTTGTCCATTCATTGGCAAAATGGAAAAGGCTGACTTTGGCCGATTACAATATAGAACCGGGTTATGGCATCTATACCGACATGAACGCCATCCGGGCTGATGAGGAATTAGGTAATCTCCACTCACTATATGTAGACCAGTGGGACTGGGAGCGTGTAATTACCAAAGAACAACGCACAGTTGATTTCCTGAAACAAATAGTAACCCGTATTTATGCAGCCATGCGCCGCACAGAATATATGGTATGCGAAATGTATCCGCAGATCAAACCCTTCCTGCCACATGACATTCATTTCATCCACTCAGAAGAGCTTTGCCAAATGTATCCCGACAAAACTCCGAAAGAACGCGAACATGCTATTGCGCAAAAATATGGTGCTGTATTTATTATAGGTATAGGATGTAAACTGAGTGACGGTAAAGAACATGATCTGCGTGCACCTGACTATGATGACTACACCACAATTAATCCGGAAACCGGACTCCCCGGCCTGAATGGTGACTTGTTGGTTTGGGATAAAATATTAGACCGTTCTGTTGAGCTTTCCTCTATGGGTATCCGTGTAGACAAAGAAGCGTTACTCCGCCAACTGACACTCAGCGGACAGGAAAAGCGTAAAGAATTGTACTTCCACAAACGCTTGTTGGATGAAACTCTGCCTTTATGTATCGGCGGTGGTATAGGACAATCACGACTCTGTATGCTTTATTTACAGAAAGCCCATATAGGTGAAATCCAAGCCAGTATATGGCCCGAAGATATGAGAAAAGAATGCGCTCAATTGGGTATGCAACTTATTTGATTATAATCTATCAGCAATCGAAGAAGAGGGTGATACAAAAGTCATCCTCTTTTTATTTGTCATTTTTACAAATAACCCCTATCTTTAACGCACATTTTTAATAAAAAGAAAGCCTATGAACGTACAAATAGAAGAAAGCTGGAAACAACATCTGGCACCCGAATTTGAAAAAGATTACTTTATCAAACTCACAGAGTTTGTAAGAAGCGAATACCAGACTACCACTATTTACCCACCGGGCAGATTTATATTCAATGCCTTCAATCTGTGCCCGTTTGACAAAGTGAAAGTCGTCATTATCGGCCAAGACCCCTACCATGGTCCCGGCCAGGCGCACGGACTCTGCTTTTCCGTTAATGACGGAGTACCTTTTCCCCCTTCCCTACAAAATATTTTCAAAGAAATACAAAGCGATTTGGGTGCTCCCATCCCCACTTCAGGCAATCTGACCCGCTGGGCGAATCAAGGAGTATTATTACTCAATGCCACACTGACAGTCCGTGCCCATCAAGCAGGCTCTCATCAACGACGGGGCTGGGAGGAATTTACAGATGCCGCCATCCGTATACTGGCAGAACAACGTGAAAATATTGTATTCATCTTATGGGGATCTTATGCACAGAAAAAAGGAGCCTTCATAGACCGCAACAAACACCTGGTACTGGCTTCCGCACATCCGTCACCCCTGTCAGCCTATAATGGTTTCTTTGGCAACAAGCACTTCAGCCGCACCAACGAATACTTGCAAGCACACGGGCAAACACCGATTGAGTGGTAGACATAAATTAAAGACCAGAATAAAAAAATGAGAAATGGTTGCCGATAACAACATGCAACCATTTCTTATTTTTTATTCTCAGTTTCTCCTAGTACCAATTCACTGCACTACCCGTATTGCTTCGCTGGTCCCATTTCAAAGCATCGGTCAGCATACTGGAGTTAGCACGAATACTGAAGTTATAGGAAGTAAAGGGACCAAATACCAAGCCACAACTCATATTGAAACAGTGCAGGTCACGGCTGATATTGACCGTTGTCATTGACATCTCTTTCGTATTAAAGTCATATCCTGAAGAATAATTCACATTCCAGCGGCTACCCAATTTCACATTACCGGAAACATTCAATGAATGGGTTATTGAATAAGGATAACGCATCGTCTTAATATTAATCTGCTTACTTCTGTCCTCACGAATACTATAACTATAACTCAAACTCAATGACCATGGCATCTTGAAAGCCATATAGCCATCCGGATCTATAGCCGCCTTCTCTGTCTTTCTCAAGCCGGAATTATCTTCTTCCTCCTTGTTTTCATTGTCATCATCACTGTACTCATCCAGATTTTCATTCTTCTTGTCTTTATCCCCTTTACTGTCCTTTTCATCTTTCGGGCCAAACCATTTTTTCCACGAATCATTATTCAATGTATACGAGAAAGAACCGCTATACCCCTGAAAACGACCGAAACGTCCGTATGACCATTCTGTACGATTACCTTCCACTACCTTACCATCTTTATCAAACTCATAAGCATAAGTAGCAAACTGGGCGTTCATATTAAAAGTATAGCTCTTGGTCAGTTTCAAACGCAGATTCATACTCAAGTTTCCCCACGGCTTCTCTTTAGCTGCTGCATTATAAGAAATGCTGGCCCCCAACTGGTCAATCAAGCTGATTTTCTTCACTCCGGTAGTATCCGCATCGGATTTCACTTTCATTTCCACATTATTGTCTATAGAGAAAGTAAAATTCTCGGATTTACCACTGGGTGAGAAGGAGTAAGGCAAACCTTCATATGGATTATAAGTCTGAGTACGTACCTCTCCATCCGTATCAGTATAAGTATACGTTCCCACATATCCATACCTAGACGTACTGAAATCCGGCGCATAACTCATGCTAACCGAAGGAGTAAAGACGTGACGGATCATTTCAATCTTGTCACCAAACAATTTCTTCCACGGTTTGTAGAAACCATACATCTTGGTATTCACCTGCAAACTCAAATCATAGTTATACACACGGTTGAAACCGTTGATTGTATCTCTCCGCACATTATTAGGTGCCGACGGATCATAACTCTGCTCTACCTTGCGCATATACCAACGCTCGGTATAGTTAAAAGAAGGCACGATATTGATATATTTGAATAAGGTAAATGTAGCACTGATAGGAATTTTGTGCTGCATACCATTGGTCCATTTATTCAATCCTTGCTTCAGAATCAGATTATCCTTGGTATTAATAGAGTTCGTCACCTGACCGGTATACTGAAGTGAGATTTTTTCGTACCAACGTTCATCACCTACCGCCTTCTTACGCTTGAACGGATAAATACGGTTCAATGAAATATTCAAGTCCGGCAACGTCACGCTGATAGAAGAGTCCCGTGTATTCTGAGAAATATTGAATGTACTGGACAAATTCAATCCTATCTCGGGAAAGTTACGCGAATAACTCACACTAGACGTCTTGGTATTATTTGAATATTGCTGCGGATTATACAAACTACTCAGGTTACGCTGGTCATAACTACTGGTTGCAAAGTTCACATTAGCCGAAAAAGAACTGTTGGGACTGGCCTTGGCATCCTGTCTGTGGCTCCATGCAATTCTGAAGTCTTTTGTAACCATATAGTCCGGCATATTCTTCTCACCTGTCTTCGTTACCAAATAACTGGCATTGAAATTACCACTATATCTGTATCTTTTATTATAATTGGACTGCGTGGAAAGTCCCCATGAGCCCTTTGTAAAAATCTCACCCAGCACTTTCAAATCCATACGATCACTGATAGCAAAATAATATCCACCATCACGTAAATAGAAACCACGATTCATTTCATCACCGTATGTAGGCATAATGAATCCTGACGAATAACTGCTATTGAACGGGAAAAAACCAAAAGGAATAGCAAGAGGCAACGGCACATCCTCTACCACCAACTGGGCAGGACCAAATACTACATTCTTCTTGGGACGTACTTTCGCCATAGAAAGCTTCAGATAAAAGTGAGGATGTTCGTGATTATCACACGTAGTGTATCGTCCGTGACGCAGATAAAGCTCATCATTGGAACCTTTCTTTGATTCTTCACTGGTTACATACCCTTCACCTTGCTGAGTTACAATATTATTGATGAAACCTTTCTTCGACTTGAAGTTATAACGCATGATTTTTGACTCGTACGGAGTCTCGCCATCTTTAAAGATAGGAGTACCTTTTTCCACGCCAACCGAATCGGGAACACCACGGGCATACACCGTACTGCTATCCATGTTCATTGTAATCACAGCAGAGGTCAATTCAATTTTCTCATAGTTCACCTTACCGTCACCATACAGATGGGCATATCCGCCCTCAGTGAATACGATAGAGTCATTTGCTTCATAAATAACAGGCGCATCCAACGGCTGCTTCTTTTTAGGTGCAACCGTATCAATAGACAACGTATCTACCAAAGTACTATCTACTTTCAGGGAATCATTGCCGGATGCAGAATTCCGCTTTCTGCGTTGAGCACCCGTACTTAAAGAAAGCAACAGGCATGCAAATAGTAGTAGGAATGTTATAAATCTATGTCGTTTTAGTGGCGTCATTCACAAATCATTTACGCTTTTGAGGGGCAAAATTAAGCATTATCCGCCAATAATGAACTATTTAGCGGATATTTAATTTATTTTTAAGGCTTACAAGAAACATTCGCACCAATGGTTAAAACGGATTATCCCATCTTCCCCATAACGTGAAATACTCTTTAACGCCTTCTCCACGCTTTTTTCCTTGTCCAGATGTGTCTTTGAAAAAAACTTGTCGGCAAAGCAGATAACCTGTTCCTCCAGTGATACCGGAACCATATCCCGATGAGGAACGGGCAATTGCTGGTCAATAATACTTTGCAAAGATATACCTGCCCCCGTATGTCTCTCACAGACCAACGCATGGCGCGGGAATCCTTCTTTCCGCATCAGATCAGCCCCCAAATATCCATGACAAATATAAGAATAAGATCCGAAACAACAAATACCATCAGCATCTGTCATAAAAATACCGATATCGTGCAGCATTGCCGCTTCTTCCAAAAATTGCTTGTCCAGATTCAATTCCGGATGCTTGCCGGCAATCCATAACGCTTTATCGGCCACCGAACGGCTATGCGTCAGCAGGATATGTTTCAGTTCATTATCTTCAGGATAATATTTATTAATGATAGCAAGTGCGTCCATTCTCAATTAAATTCTTATTTTTGTGCAATATTACAAAATAATCACCACATATCATGAAAACAAAATACATTTTCCTATGCTGCCTCTTGTTTACTTTCAACGCCGTGACCGCGCAAAAAGTTATTACCGGAGCCGAACAGATGGACCACCTCTTACCTATATTAAAAGGGAAGCGTGTAGCATTGGTTGTAAACCAAACCTCCAGGGTAGGAGAAACTCATCTGTTGGACACCCTGCTGGCAGCGCATATACAAATAAAAAAGGTATTCGCTCCCGAACACGGCTTCCGGGGTGACGCCGATGCCGGAGAAACCATCAAGAACGGAAAAGATACCCGTACAGGAGTACCCATCCTGTCCCTTTACGGTAAAAATAAAAAGCCGGCTGCGGCACAGCTACAGGATATAGACCTGATTGTGTTTGACATTCAGGATGTAGGCGCCCGTTTCTATACCTATATCAGCACCATGCAGTATATAATGGAAGCTTGTGCCGAGAACCGGAAACAACTGGTCATCACAGACCGTCCCAATCCTTGCGATTATGTGGACGGTCCTGTGCGACAGAAAAATCAGAAAAGTTTCGTGGGCATGCATCCCATACCTATTTTACACGGTTGCACTGTAGGCGAGTTGGCTCAAATGATCAATGGTGAAGGCTGGTTATCCAATGGCAAAAAATGCGCGTTGACCGTTATCCCCGTAGAAGGTTGGAAACACGGACAACCCTATTCGCTTCCGGTAAAGCCCTCTCCCAACCTGCCCAACGACCAAGCAATTGCCTTATATCCTTCACTCTGCCCGTTTGAAGGTACAGCCATCAGTGTGGGCAGAGGTACTCTTTATCCTTTTCAAGTAATCGGTTCACCGGATATCCGCATCTCCTCCTTTTCTTTCAGACCGGAAGCCTTGGAAGGCTTTGATAAGAATCCGATGTATAAAAACCAATACTGCTATGGCAATAATCTCCGCCATATCACCGCCCCGAAAGGATTCTCTTTAAAATACATCATCACCTATTATCAAGCTTATCAAGACCTTGGAAAAGCGGACAAGTTCTTTACCCGCCCACAATGGTTCGACCTGTTGATAGGGAACCGTACCGTAAGGGAACAAATCACGAAAGGAGCCAGTGAAGAAGAAATCCGTGCAGGATGGCAGAATGAACTGGAAGCCTACAAAAAGATGAGAGAGAAATACCTGCTTTATGAATAATATTTCCTTCCAAGCTGACGGCTTTCGTCAAAAAAGGAGCCAACAACCCAATCTATTCAGGACACGCAACACCATTCCTCTGCATCCACCAAGTCCCAACCACAAACGGCTTTCCAACCGCCAACAGGCGGAATCTGTTTCAATCTTCTTTCCGGAAGGTCTGCATACCCTTCTCACCACCCCGATGATATCCGTGTCCTCACATTCCTCATAAAAACGACAAACGCCATCTCCCTGCATCAAATAACGACTGCCTCTTTTTTGAATAATCCGATGCAATACATACCGGTCTGTCTGCCGGAACAGAATGACATCAAAAAGTTTTAACTCCTCCTTATCATACGGCCCCACCACCACTTCATCCTTCCCATTTCTCAGTAAAGGCATCATGGAATTGCCTTTCACCCGGAACTTCACACTCCTGCCACTTTTGATTTCCGACTCCACCCACGCAAAGAAACATTCATTCGCTATCCGCTTCATACCCATCTCCATATAAAGTACGACATACTAATTTCACCGCCTCCTCATCGGGCAAACACTCCAGATGATAAACAGGAATGGATGAAACCATTTTTTCCAACAGACTACAAACCCCACTGTATAATTCCTCCTCGTATGCAAATGCAGGAGGAGCAGACGGATGCAAAGCTGCATAAGCCTGCAAAGTGTTCAATCTCCGTATCTTATTATACGGTGCTTGTGACAAACGTACACATCCGGCCAACGGATAACATTCCGCCTTATAACAAGGAGTCTTCCCACTCCACGGGCTGCCATATACCCACACACACACCTCTTCATAACGCACAATGGGACTGTCATCATTCAGCAACTTACTTCCTGCTATATTTTCCCTCCACAAACGAGTATGGGTACTTTTGCCGGTTCCGCTTTCACCTAAAAAAAGAACCGCTTTCCCCTTATAAACAATACAACTGCTATGCAAGGCAACCGTATCTTTCCGTACCGTCATCAGGCCATACCCCATCCATAAGGCAAATCTTAAAAGACGGGGAGAATAATGACCATATAAACAGATACCTTTCCCAGTTTCACCCATCGTCCGGAGATAAAGCGACGGTTCTCCCTGCGGAGCCAGTTCCAACAAAAAGCTATCCCCACTCACTCCGAAAGTACCGGTTACATCTTCATATCCGAACCCATAGGACTTTCTCTGAAAAGCCGGAAAATCCCAACCGTTTCCCTCCCAAACAGTAAAATCCGGCAACCAAGCACCCTCATATACATCTTTTACCGAAACTAGATCCGGTTGCCAAACAAAAGGCTTGAAACCGCTGATACCATCCACCGCCTCCATCAACCTTTCGTCCGGCAATGCGAAGCAGTGGCCACCTATTTTATAAATTCGATCCATTGTCTTTTCCATTTAATCTGATTACACGATGACAATATGCCAATGAGCTTTCCCGATGGGCTATCGTGAGAACAGTCAGCCCCCTACACTCCTTCATCAGACTGAGAAGCATTTCATTGACAGCCCGTTCAGTCTCATTATCCAATGCAGAAGTAGCCTCATCCAGTAGAAGCATCTCCGCTTTCTTATACAAAGCACGGGCTATGCCTACCCGTTGTTTCTGACCTCCCGAAAGCCTTCCTCCCCCTTCACCCAAAGGAGTATCCATTCCTTGCGGCAATTCATCCACCCAAGCATCCAATCTCACCTGCCTCACTATCTCCGCTACCCGTTCCTTATCTATAAACCGGCATCCCAAAGCAATATTTTCCGCCAAGGTCCCATCCAGCACAAACACTTCCTGTTGCACATATCCCACCTTGCGATGCCATTCCTGCCTCGGCACATCGGCAAGCGGCCTGCCATCTATCCGAATAGCGCCTTTATCCGGAGTGATAAATCCCAAAAGCAGATTAAACAAGGTAGACTTACCTACGCCACTCTCACCACAGATACCTACATATTCCCCTTTACGAATAGTACAACAAAAATCCTTTAGAACCTCTTTACTTTCAGGATAAGCATAGGTGAGGTGTTCTACCCGTATCTCTTTTTGAAAAGAAAACGCTTCCTGCCCCCATGATGGAGAAACTGCTTCTATCCCCTTATCCCCCAACCCTTCCTCTATAATCCGCAGAGAATAGACCGCATTCTGTACTTGTGTCCAACCACCTAAGATGCCGCGCAAAGCGGGTAACAGCCGGAAAGCCGCCACAGCAAAGACACCTACCAGCGCTTTGATATCCCCTGTTCCGAAAACGGTGAGCAAGGTCAGCCCCGATATGACCGCCATTTCGGAAAGGCAAAAAGGAAGGTGCTGTATCATTTCCAGTTTCAAACGGCTCTCACTGATTTTCCTTATCCTCTCGGCGAATGCCTGCTGAAAAAAAGGAAACGCCGCATTCAGTTCCAATTCGGCATACCCTTTCATCGTTTCCGTGACCAGCCGGGACTGCTCACGACGAGCCTGCTGCTCCTGCTCACCATAACGGCGCATCGGTTTCCTGATCCCCCATCCGTAAATCAACATAAAAGGCAGAAAGGTAATATACAGCATCAGTACCGTCAACGGAGCGTAAACCAACAAAGCTGCCGTCACCCATAAAATAAGCAGCAGTTCTCCTGTCATGCGAAGCAAGGGGGAAAGAAGATTTAAAGAAAAAGTATAACAAATATAGTTTACCTCATAGCCCAGCCGGATACTCCCCCTGCTGCGTATAAACAATAATCCCCGTTGATAGTAAGAAGTAAAGAGAGAAAAGCTGAGCCGACGGTAAAGAGACATCAGAAAATGGTTTTGAAAACGTGAAAGCCCCGCTACCAAAGCGTTTTTCACCAAAATAAAGACTATTGCCACCAGACAAAATAACAGGGCGGCATCTTTATCCCTCCCGTCATCCAACAGAAAAAACAAGACAGGCAACAGGGCAGCGAGTCCGGCAAAGTCAAGTAATGCGCAAAGAAATACGGCACAAACCACCCTTATCCCCATTTTCCTTTCATCAGGCAACAACAAACGGCAGATTCTTTTCAACATAAACCACTTATTTTCGTTCCGTTTGGAAGATGGTATGGGGAGAACGCAGATGCAACAGAATAGAAATTCCAACCCATTTGCACAGTGAAATGCGCAACACGCTGTTACACGCACGATGAGTATGCAGCATACGTTTGGTTTTATAAACCAGAATGCTCCATTTATTCTTCGCCGGAACAAACTTAGTATAGGGTGGCCGGATGATTTCCCGCAAGATTTCCTCCGCCAACCCTTCTCCTCCATATACAGGAACGGAAGTTCCTAAATAATCATTACAAAGGTGAGTCATTGCCAGCATCATATTTCTAAAACGAATATCCGTCACTTCCTCAGGAATATGCAGGCCGTATCTATTCAGCAGGCAAGCCCAGTCGCAAAGATGATGAAGCGCCAGGCCGCGTGCGTAATGCTGGGCGGCATGAAAAGCGAGAAATACAGTATTAAAAGTGGAAGATGGAATGAAAATGGGGTATTTTCCGTCCAATTCCGCCGATACGGGTTGTAGCAGTTCTTGAAGGAGCTTATCCATCTTCACCGCTATATGGTATGTTTCCGAATTAATGAAGGTTTTATGATTTTCTATCGGAATACCTTTATAGTAAAACATACTATGCTTTTCGGAGTGTTCAAGGTCTACCTCTATTCCTTTTTCTTCCATTAACCGGTCTGCCAGCCGGTTGGCCTCGGCATCACTTTTCCGGGAATGGTCTGCCGAATAAGTGAAGATGTCTATATCTCCCCCTTCCCTGTGCGAAGGAATGGGATAATAGGTGGAGAGGCCCACTCCTTTCAACTGGACCGTGGTAATGCCATGTATTTTATAAAAAGCTGAAAGTTCGGCTATGGTATGGCAGTACCGCCGGTAGCGTTTTTCATAGTTCTCTACCGCCATCGCCCAGTTTAATTTCAAAGCCTTCGGGGGTTGCAAACAGGCCGGTAGGGTTTGTATTCCGTCCCATGCCAAGGCCATCACTCCCTGTTCCACCGCCAGTTTATAGCAATTCTGCCAAGATAACAATGACACATCGGCAAAAAGGGCTGAATTGACCGGAATAGTGTTCAAGGCTGAACGCAGCAAGGCAAACAGCATTTTTTCTGATTGATTCAATTCCATCGGTTCAGTCTATTATAACATTACATTTTTTCAATGAGCTAACCCAAGCCGTTGCATCTTGCCGGGCTTGCTGTACCGGTATATGATAGGTTTTAGCCAAAAGATAACTTACCTCGTCTACAGAAAATTCCTGTCCGGAAAACTCATTCCATAGAAAACGCGCGGAAGCGTTGAGGGAAATGATTCGGGTAAGGTCGGCATCGGGCGTACCTTGATTGATTATAATGGTTTCTCCGGCTATATGACGGAGCTTGAAATTAGAGTTGATTTTCATTCTATTTTTATATTAAAGAAAGGCAAAACCGTTCAACCGGTAAAGACAGAACGGTTTTCCTTTATCATCATTCACTGAATGTTATCAAGAACTAAAGTTCAGTCACTATTCTTCAGTTACTTGTTTTCATTTGATGTTTTGGTCTTGTCACTACACTGTGATGTTACCACAGCATTATCCACCGTAACATTATAATTAGCAGCTGTACCATTTCCCCAACCGCAAGCATGGAATGGATGATTGTCTATGGCAACACTCCCTGTTTCCGTATTACTTTCATCAATAAATTTGCAGTTTGTAAAACCTATTGAATTTGATGGATTGCATTGGGCAACTACGTAGCAACAACGATAATAGCCGTCACTGTCAGCCTTATTGTCATCGTCATAAACATCGGCATCCACCTCGTTCTTGAAGAATTTACAGTTGGTAAAAGTAGTGCTTCCGTAACAAATTGCTGCCGGATACCACGCCTTACCGATGGTAAAAGTACATCCGGCAAACGCGCCGCCATGATGCCATCCGGAAAGCCATCCTTTGAAAATACAATCGGTTGCAGCCAATTTACCTGCTCCGTTATAGGCATAGATAACCATCTCACTGAAACCAACATTATTTAATGTTACATCGGCCTTCCCAAATGCATATACACCGTATGACAATTTATTGGAACTGTCACCGATATTACCGTTTTTAACCATTACCTTAGCACCATCTTTTACAGCAACAGCTACAACAACATCATCTCCATTTTCCTTTATCTTTATCGTAGCACTGGCATCTGCTGTCAGCCTATGGTTATTAAGGTCAATGGTTGCAGCTCCCTTTTCAACAATCATGGTTTTAGCCAATCTTGTATCCGTATCCAATTTAACTGTTATATCAGCATTATCGCCTAAATAAGCGAGTGCGGACGGATCGGAGAAAGTACCACCGGTAACAGCCAGCGATGCACCTGCACCAACCACATAGATCTTGCCATTCAGTGTACCACCACTGATAGTCATCTGTCCCAAGTCATTGGCTGCACCATTATGACCTTCATTATCCACCACATACTGAGCGGAACCAGTTGTATTGAATGTACCTCCTTTGATTTCAGCCACATGATGATTCTGTACGGTTGCCTGAGACATATTGGTGAACGTACCGTCGTTGATGACAAGCTGGGCTCCATCATCATTTTTAATGGTATTAAGACCTCCGGCAAATGTACCACCGTTTATGATAAGTGAAGGATTCTGATGATTGGTACCACTTACATATCCATTTCGCGGATTCGTATTGGTATAATCATAATACCCATTGGCTATCATCGAAGAATAATGCCCGTTTTGCGATATCTCCACATTTGGATTAATCGTCATCTCGCCATGATTCAGAATATTATAATAGCTGTTACCACCTGAACTTTCTGAATTCTGACCGTTTTCCTTACTTCTAATATAGGTTCCGTCATTAAGAATTACTGTACCGTTATTATAGATACAAGTCTTCCCATGACTTACATTATCCACTGTACCATTTCCGTTGATTGTCAGTTTACTATCCTTGTTTACGGTAAATGTATCACCAGATTTGTTGGTAATTTTATGACCGTTCAAATTGATGATAACTTCCTTTGTTGCGGAAATAGTAAAATCTCCCGTCAAGTCTGTGGCAAGAGTATAAGTTCCACCATTTTTTGCGACATTTTGCAAGTCGGCTACGGCAGCATCAACTACTTCAAATGCGTCATTACCGGACAGATTGGGTAATTCAGCCCCCTCTTCTTTATAAATAATGACAGTTGAAGTGTTACCGCTTTCACGACTGATGGCTGTTACTTTGGCACCACTCTTCACTCTTACATTACCGGCTTTTACCTTCAATGTATTAACCGTAATCCCTTTATCAAGAACCAATGTATTTGCAGCAGTAGTTGCCGTTACTTCATCATAAGTAGCTGTTTCGCCATTGGCAGCCAAAGTTACGGTAGAAGAAGGCAGCTCTATCTCAAATTTAGGCGCAATATCTAATTGCGGTACAGATACCAACACGTTTTCAGGTGCTGAATTACCACTAGCGCCAGTGCTCGCTTCTTTTATAGCAACAGTAGCAGTAGTAGAAATATTTTCAAAGGATATGCTGACATTTTCTGCCGGTGTATTTTTTTTCGGTATTGAAACTGTAGGACTGTCTTCAGTTGGAGCCACATCAGTCACAGAAACCGAATTAGTTGTTGCTAAAGCCTCGGCTACCGCTGATACACTTTCAACTGTTGTCGGTACACTTCCGGATACTTCGTCCAACGTTATAGTTGTGGTATAACGTTCGTTACGTTTAGCATCTAAAGCTTTTGTCTTTAAAACTTGGCTTGTAGAGCCATTACCAATGGAAAGTTCCAAGGCAGGATACTCGGCTACAGGCAACGGGAAATAGAATGTTTTACTGGTCACGTCATTGCCAGCAGTAAAGTTTATAGTTATGGATGAGGAATTTAATGTTCCTGTGGTTGTCAATGTAGGGATACCTTCGGCGAATGCTATTTGTGCATTTCCTGCAATGGCTGGAGCAGTAGTTTTTCCTTGAGCGGTCATAGAAGTCAATTTCGCCCAAATATAGTCCTTCGGGATATTATTGACAGTTACGCTCATCAAAGCACCTGCATTTTTAAATGCCAAGACATCCTGTGCGCTCTCATTTATTTGGCAAGCCATAAGAGCACTGCTGTTTTCTCCTTCCTTATAATTATAGGTATCCTTCAACGTTAATGATATTTTACTTCCATCATAAGAAGCATCGCTGCCATAAGGATAAAAAGCAGCTTTCTTTACAGGATTCTCACCTTCCAGTACTCCTGAGAACCCTGCGTTCTTGGTCCCGGCTCCACTGGATAATGAATAATTAGTGTTAGTATATGTAGAAGAACTTCCATTCGTTACAAAAATGCCAATCTCGTCACCTGTACTCCAAACGACAGAATTGCCATTCATAGCAGTACGCGATTCAGCATCTCCCATAGTGGCACATACTTCATCAACGCCACTTTTCGCCACGCCCAAATCTTCATTGGAACAACCGGTTATTCCTAATCCAAGAACAGCCAAAGATGTGAACAATATCTTTTTCATACGTGTATGTTTTTAAATTATTTATTTCAATTACCAAGGATGTTGGTCATAGTCTTCTGTTCCACCACTTACTGCAAATCCTTTTTCCACTTCTACTTCGATAATCTCCACTTTAGGAGCCTCATACATTTCCATATTGTTTGTTTCCATAATTTCCGTACAATAAATTTAGATTATAATTTTTCAATGATTCTGTTCAGACATTATACGCCCCAATTATATACCATAGAATATTTTTTATAGAAAGATGCTATAATTGCCGTCTGTGGGCAGAAGACTCCTGGCGGTCCGGTGACATATACTGTGTCTCCGCAACCTCGACTTAACAAATAACGGGAAATAAGGATTCGCATTCCCGCTTGCAGTGTTGTTTTCATACGTCTGTAAATGTTAGATCAGTCTATCTTGTCAAAAGACTTTGCCTAACTCCCCCTCCTCTGTTCGGCTGTTAACAATAAAAAAGCGTGAGGGCTGTATCTTGTTTATCTTATCGTCGGGCCTTCGCATTGCCTTGTACCTAGATAAACAACAGCCACCCACGCCATTAGATATATAGATGCCACAGTAATGGCAGGTATATAACACAGACGTGAGCGTTGTTGTTATCATCTTCAGGTACAGTTCAAAGTTGCGAAGTTTGACGATAGAAGATAATTTCAATAACGCTTCTTAAAATATGTAACGTTCTACTACGCCATAGTAGAATAGTCGGTACAAATATAATAATTTCTTAAATAGGAAAAACGTTTCTTAGCGATTATTTTTAATAATTGCTACAACAAGCATTAAAAACACTTCTGTATTTCACAATAAATCGACTCAACATAACACCAATATTAATAGAAAGTTATAAGCAAATATACCCTCATGCTCTCACTAAGAAGTTAACATATTGATAATGAAATACTGAATGAATGATGATAGCATATTTCAAAAAGTATCTTTGCCCTCATGCCCTCATTCTACAGAACAAACAAAAAGAGTATATCTATCTGATAATCAACAATATGAACACATACAAAGTCTTAATTCAAAAGTTTATCAATCATCGCATTTTGAGCTTTTTCATCACAGTGTACTCTATTTTATAAGCATCCGATTACATTTTCATGCTGATAAGTTCTACTCATCGTACTTTGCTATTTGTTTTTTCTATTATTCGCAATTGCTTACTCACTAGTGTGACTAACTCTAATCACAAATGTGACTAAAGTTAATCACAAGTGTGATTAAGTCTAATCACAAACGTGATTAAGTCTAATCACTAACGTGATTAAGCAATTTCCCATAGTAAAGAACTGCAATATGAATGACCGATTATCATATAATGATCTCTATATAAACTATCAAGAACTCCCTAAAATGTAGTAGTTACCGTTGTTTCTCCTAGCAAAATATGATAAGATTCGTGTATATAAAAGGGATCTTGTAGGCATTATGCCACTTTTCTTCACCTAAAACGGCAAAATAGACTCTTTTCTCACCTGAGTGATTTTGAAACGAATTCAGCTATATCACATTGAATATAAACACATTATATAGTAATCAGTATAATTAAACAGTGAGAGCATGAGGGCAAATTGTTTCTTCTAAAATATGCTACCATCATTCATTCAACACTCATTATCAATTGATTATATGCATAATGAGAGCATGAGGGCATATTTGCTTATAACTTTCTATTGTTTTCTCCTTTCTTTATTCCTTGATATTACGGATATGTCTGACAGGAACACCGCCCACAACTGTATTTGCCGGAACCTCTCTTGTCACGATCAAACCTGCTGCAATGACAGCATTGTTTCCGATGGTTATTTATCGGATAAATGAAGAATAAGTGCTTTGTTTCTTATTCTATTTATCAAATGTAACTTGTACCATTAGAATGAAGAAGGCTGATTAGTATGAATGTGAATATGCTGCATATAAATTTTCAACCAAAACAATTATGGATTGCCGATGAAAAACTTAAATGTCTAATACATGGTTTAGATTAAGGAGAGGATTTTTCCTCTCCTTTTTTCCTTCCGATACGCCCCATTATGAGAACGTATTACCAGATGGATGGTGTTTGACAGA